>VTLG01002193.1_pt1 | contig 60299 bp, 90 predicted proteins | sample 4694571 | NCBI WGS metagenome assembly VTLG01 (sample SAMN12604809, study PRJNA352737) | marine metagenome | biome: ENVO:00000447; feature: ENVO:00000209|ENVO:00000569|ENVO:01000036; material: ENVO:00002151; isolation source: viral sequences binned using virsorter ...
TGATGCTCTTTCCATTCTCTTATACTACCATAGGTGGTAGTAGATGTCAAGGGTTACACTATATGTTGTGTTCACCTATGTAATCGTATTCACCTATGTAATCGTATTCACCTCAAATAAAAAAAAATAAAATAAAAAATAAAAATAGCTAAGTAGTACTTAGCAAATAAAAAAAGCCCCATAAAATTAATTATGGGACTTTATGGAAGATTTGAAATTATGAATATTACCTAGTCTCGATTGATTTATTTATTTATTACTTTTTTAGTGTCTTTATATCCAACGTCTACTAAGAATTTTAATTTTTCAGTAGTAGTTGCTTGAATATCTTTTAATGCTGTTGTTGATTTCCATTCCCTCGATTCTATCATTTCTTGAATTTGAATAGAAAATTCAGAATCTGTCAATTCTTGAGAATCGTTCTCACTTTCAACATTCTTTTTATTTCCTTCAATAAACTTTTTAAGTTTACCTTGAGAATTTAACTTATTATTTTCTAGAGTATCAAGAACGCCTTGATAATCTTTACAGTCTTTAACAATTTCTTGTACTTTTTTATGACTGTAAATTCTAGAAAATAAATTTATTTTAGTTTGCGTCATTTTTAACAAGTTATTTTCTTTATCAGTTTTAAAACCTGCATTAATAAACTCATTAATTATTTTATTTTTAACTTTAGTATTAATAGTTTGACCATTAAATTTTATATTTTTATTTTCATCAATATAAGAAGTTAAAACATAATAATTATATCTATTATATTCTTTTTTAGTTTCTTTAGTTTGTTTATCTAATGCAAACATTTGTTTTAAAAGTGATTGTCTATTTAATAAATTTTTATTCATAACCATAGTATTATTTCCTTTTTTAGTTATAGCTAAGTAGTACTTAGCAAGTTAAAAAATAGACTAGGTAATATTCACAATTTCAAACAGCGTATTATACTATAGAGTATGGACTATTTTTATATGTTTGTAAATAGGTTTAGTAAAATAATTATATAGGTTTTTTATTAGCTAAGTACTACTTAGCAATCTATCAAATTAATTATCCTATAGTGATATTTATTTAAGGTTATAAAATAGCATTATAGAAATAAGTACGCCTATATTTTTACAGGCTATATAGTTTACGCTGTACATTTACAATATAACGATAGCTGACGCTGTACATTTAAGATATAACGAGGGTTATATTCAAAATGTATAACGCCTACGCTGTATTCAGAATGTATAGCGTTTTTAAGGTAACCTTTATGTTCACCTTTTGTTCTCTATAGACTAAATAACTACCCTCACCCAAAAGAATGTGGGGTGCGTGTGTATAGTATATATAGGTGTGCCATATATGTACCAAAAATACAAGGGTAAAAATAGGAATAACAAAAAAAATAAAAAAAGACTTGACAATTAAGTGGGGAATAGTGTATAATTATATATAATATATAAAGTTACTAAAACCATAAGTACATTGTTTTTTGTTTTTATTTGTTTTTTCTTATTAAAACATATAATAACATACAATAAGGATACAAAATCATAGAAACTATAGATACTATAGAGACTAATGAAGACATTTCAGGTCTTGTTAACCTCAATACCTACCTAAATCTTAAAATTCAACAAGAATCTAAAGGTGATTTTCTTACATTTGTTAAACAAATGGCTCCAATGCTTGTTTCAGACTTTAAAATGGGTAAGCATATAGAGGTTTTGTCTGACAAATTGCGTCAATTAGAGTCTGGTGAAATAAAAAGACTTATGGTCTTTCTACCACCTAGGTCTTCTAAGTCTGTTATCTGTTCTAAATTGTTTCCTGCATGGTATATTGGAAGGAATCCAGAACATGAAATACTTACTGTTTCCCATAGTGACCAGCTTTCAAGCGATTTTGGTCGTTCTGTCAGAGATTTGGTTAATGCTGAAGAGTTTCAAACTATTTTCAAGGGAGTGTCCTTACGTTCAGATGTACGAGCAGCAGGAAAATGGAAAACAAACAAAGGAGGACAGTATTATGCTGCAGGGGTTAGATCCCAGATTGCAGGAAGAGGTGCACACATTGCGATCCTTGATGATGTCATGTCAGAAGAGGACTCATACTCTGAAGCAGGCAGAAGATACGTTAAGGAATGGTATCCAGCAGGACTAAGAACACGTATAATGCCTAATGGTTCTATACTTATTATTAATACTCGTTATCATTATGATGATCTCTGTGGATGGTTACTAAAACAAGAAGAGAATATGGGAGATTATGATGTTATTCCCTGGGAAGTTGTACGTATTCCAGCATGGCTTGATGAAGAAGCATCAGAATTATTAAATTTACCAGTAGGTTCTAGTTATTTTCCTGAATGGAAACCAGATGAAGTACTACGTGTAGATGAACATGAAATCAAAGCATCAAATGGTGCACGATACTGGAATGCATTGTATATGCAAGATCCCACACCAGATGAAGGTGGGTTAATAAAAAAGAAATGGTTAAGATGGTGGGAATATAGTGAACCACCACCATGTGATTTTATACTACAAACGTATGATACAGCGTTTTCTACCAAAACAACAGCAGATTATAGTGTTATTCAGACATGGGGTATATTCTCTATGTATGATGAAAGTGAAGAAGGTATAGAATCTTTTCAAGGTAATCTTATTTTATTAGGAAACATTAAAGGAAGATTTGAATATCCAGAACTCAGACGTATGACACAAATGTTATATCAAGAACATAGACCTGATGTATGTATGGTAGAAAAGAAAGCATCAGGACAATCATTAATACAAGATATGCGTAGAGCTGGTATACCTGTGTTAGAATATTTACCTGATAGAGATAAGGTATCCAGAGTATATGCAGCTACTCCTATGATGGAAGCAGGTAAAGTATGGTTTCCTAAAAATAAAAAGTGGTCAGAAGACTTATTAGAAGAAATGTTACGTTTCCCTAATGCTGCACATGATGACCAAGTTGACGCAATGACTATGGCTATACACTATGTAAAAGAGTCTTGGCATCTATCACATCCTGAAGATCCAGAGTGGGAAGATGAACCAAGAGAAAAAAAGGTTGCATACTGGCGAGTTTAATGGTATAATAATAGATATGAAAAAAGAGTGTGATATTAACAAAAAAAATCACACCATAACTATCACTAATAAATACGATCCTAACGTAGATTATTATAGAGAGAGAGAAACTAGATGGCAACAGAAAAAAATCCATTTGAAAAAATTAGAGAAGAAATAACTAATGTAGTTCAAATGCCTACACCTGAAGAGATGATAGAAGGTGCACCAACATTTGAGATGGAAGATGATGGTGGTGTTACTGTAGACTTTACAGGTGTTGTAGAAATGGAAGCTGAAGAATCTATACAAGAATGGTATGGAGATCTTACAGATACAGTAGAAGATGAAGATCAAGAAACTATTGCAGCAGATGTTATAGATAATTATACTGCAGACAAAGAGTCTCGTTCTGAATGGGAAGCAATGTTTGAAAAAGGTTTTGATCTTCTAGGTTTAAAGATAGAAGAAACTGCAGAACCATTTGAAGGTGCATGTACAGCAGTACATCCTATGTTAATAGAATCTGCTGTTAAGTTTCAATCTAAAGCTATACAAGAATTATTTCCACCAGCAGGTCCAGTTAAAACACAGATATTAGGTAAGTCTACTCCTGAAAGAGAAGATCAAGCTAATCGTGTACAAGAGTTTATGAACTATCAAACAACAGAGCAAATGCCTGAATACTTTGATGAGTTTGAAAGAATGCTGTTCCACCTCCCTTTGATTGGATCAGCATTTAAAAAAGTTTATTATGATGCTAATTTAAAAAGACCAGTATCTGAATTTGTTCCTATTGATCAATTCTATGTTTCTTATTATGCATCTAATTTACGTAAAGCAGATAGATATACCCATGTTATATATAGAAGTCCTGTTGAGTTAGCAAAAGATATACGATCAGGAATCTATAGAGATGTAGAATTACCAGAAGCAACAAATCCACAACCTACATCTTTTTCAGAAAAAATGGATACAATTATTGGTTTGTCTCCTACAGCAACAAACGATCCACAATATACATTACTAGAACAACATTGTTATTTAGAAATAGAAGAAGATTATGCTCTTCCTTATATTGTAACAGTAGAAGAAAAATCACAACAAATTTTAAGCATTCGTAGAAACTATAAGAAGGATGATAAGAATCAAGAGAAAGTGTCTCACTTTGTTCATTACAGATTCGTACCAGGCTTTAGTTTCTATGGATTTGGTCTCATGCACTTCTTAGGAAACTTAACTATGACTGCTACTGCAGCCATGAGAAGTTTAGTGGATGCAGGTCAATTCGCAAACTTACCAGGAGGTTTCAAAGCAAAAGGTGTTAGAATCGTTGGTGACAATGAACCTATATCACCAGGTGAGTTTAAAGAAGTTGAAGCAACAGGGCAAGATTTAAACAAGGCTATTGTCTCTCTCCCCTATAAAGAGCCTTCCTCTACCCTATATAATATGCTTCAATTCATAACTCAAACAGGTCAAAAGTTTGCTGACTCTACAGAACAAATTGTTTCTGATGCAGCATCTTATGGACCTGTGGGTACAACAATGGCATTACTAGAAGCGTCTAGCAAGTTCTTCTCTGCTATTCATAAGAGATTACACAAATCTCAAAGAGATGAATTTAAAATTCTTGCACAGATAAATTATGATTATCTACCTTCAGAGTATCCCTATGAAGTACCATTTGCTGAGAAAAGTGTATTAAAACAAGACTTTGATGGCAGAGTAGATGTGATACCAGTATCAGATCCTAACATTCCATCAAATGCACATAGGATGATGATTGCACAAATGGCATTACAAATGGCACAGCAATCACCTCCTGGTATGTTCAATCTTGAAGCATTAAATAGAACAATATTAAATTCTGCCAATATGCCTAATATGGAAGAAATACTTCCACCAAAGAAAGAACCACAACCATCAGATCCTGTAACTGATATTGTTGCTGCTACAAAAGGAATGCCTATTGCAGCATTCGCAGGACAAAACCATGATGCTCATATACAAACAAAGATGGCATATTTACAAGATCCTCAAAATGGTGCTAATCCTATAATGGCAAGATTAAAACCAATACTTGAAGCAAATATACAAGAGCATTCTGTAATGAAATACCAAGAACAAATGAATGGTATGACACGTATGGCTTTAGAACAAATGGGACCACAACCAATGCAAGGTCCTCAAGTTGCAGAAGCAGCTATGGCTACAGCAGCACAACAAGTATTAAATGCTAATCAAGCTATGGGACAAGCTCAATCACCTGAACAACAAATGGTTGCATTAGAACAAGCTAAAGTAGAATTAGAAAAACAAAAACTACAACAGACTGCAGCAAAATATTCTGCAGACTCTGCAATAGATGCACAAAAATTAGAATTAGAAGAAGCTAAATTATTAGTGGAATCTGGTAAAGCTGGTCAAGATGCTTTACTGAAAAAAGAAAAAGCAGATCTTGATAGAGCAAGTAAACAAACTATGAAAGCTATTGATGCTATGACAAAAACTGTTATTGCAGATCAAAGAGCTGAAATAGATATGGAAAAAATTCGTATGAGTGCTTTAGAAAAAGTTACTCAAATGGAAAATCTGGATGCTAAAGATAGAAGTTTTAAACTTATTGATGTTATCTCAGATTTAATTAAAGAAGAAATGAAAGGAGAAAGTAATGCCAATAGGGAATAAACCATACCCTGTAAAAAAGGGTGTAACTAATGGATACCCAACTCATGTTCCAAATGGAGATGGTGGTCTGTATGGTGACTATACTAAAATGTCACAAAGTGACTATGGTAGTAGACCTAAAAAAGGTGTATTAAATCAACGTGAAGATTCGTCTTGGAAATATCCTTCACCAACTAAAGGAAAAAGATAATGTGGAAATCACCAATTATTAAAGAAGTATCTGTTGGATTAGAAATTAACTGCTACGCTTGTGCAGAAATCTAATACATGGATATTTGGGATGAGGTCGTTAGTGAATATAATAGCGAACTTAATAAATTAAAAAATAATGTAAGTGATGGGCAAGCAGATAATTTTGCCCATTATCGTCAAATTGTTGGTAATATTTATGGAATTGAATGGTCCAGAAATAAACTAACAGAGATCGTTAAAAAAAGATTATACGAAGAAGAGGATGACTAATGCAACAGGTACATTTAGGTAATTCAATTAAGAATGACATGTGGATAACAGAAGAAGAAGATGAATCTACTCCAGATGTCTTACCTGAACTTCCAGGTTTTCATGTACTCGTAAGACCTGTATCAATAAAAGAAAAAACTAAAGGTGGTATATTGCTACCTAACTCAACTAAAGACGATATGTCTTATTTAACAACTATAGGTAAAGTTTTAAAAATAGGTGAACTTGCTTATGCTGATAAAGAAAAATTTCCTAAAGGACCTTGGTGTCAATTAGGAGATTATGTTTGTTATGCTAAACATGCTGGTCAAAAGATACAATATAAAAATGTTAAGATGATTTTATTGTATGATGATCAAGTAATAATGAAAGTACAAGATCCTAAATTTTTAGATCCTACTTTTAATTTAACTAAATATAGTACATAAAATTTGCTTAATATACAAATTTAGTGTATAATATAATAATAGAAGTACGTAAGTCGTATGTCTCGTAAACAACGAAAGGTAACATAATGGAACAAGAACAAGAAGAATGGAGTGAAGTAGATACTACAGCTCCTAAAGAAGAAAAAGTAGAATATGAAGTAGAAGGTGAAGAAGATGAAAAAGTTGAAACTCCTTCGCCTGTTGAAACAAAAGAGGAAACTCCAAAAGAAGAAGCTCCAGAAGAAGAAGTAAAAGAAGAAGCACCTCCAGAGCTTGAAGGTGTTCAAACAAAAGGAGCTCAAAAAAGAATACGTCAATTAGTTAAGCAACGTAAAGAAAGAGATGAACAACTTGCTCAACTAATAAAACAAAATGAAGAGTTAAATAAAAAGTTAAATGATTCACAACAACAATTTAATACTGTAAATAAATTAAGTTTAGATGCAAGTGAAAAACAATTAACAGATAAATTAGAATTAGCTCGTAATGCTTATAAGTCAGCACATGAAGAAGGCGATTCTACAAAGATATTACAAGCTCAAGAATTTTTAAACGAAGCACAAAATGATTTAAAATCATTGAATGTAACGAAACAACAATTTGATCAACAACCTGTACAACAACCACAACAACCTGTACAGCAACAGTATCAACCACAGCCTACTCCAGATCCAAAGGCAGAACAATGGGCAGCAAGTAATGAATGGTTTGGTACAGATCAAATTATGACTGTCTCAGCTTTAACAATAGATGGACAGTTAAAAGAAGAAGGTTTTAGTCCTACAGACGCAGAATATTATACTGAGATAGATCGTAGGATGAGAGAAACATTTCCTCATAAGTTTGCAGCTAAAGAAGCTGCTCCAGTTGAGGAAGTTCGTAAGCAGGAAGAAGCGTCAAAACCTGCTCAAGTGGTGGCTGGAGCATCTCGCAGCTCTCCAGGTTCTAGTAAGAAAGTTAAACTATCAAAAGAAGATATTAGATTAGCTAACAAATGGAATATACCACTTGAACAGTATGCTCTTGAAAAACAAAAAGCTGATAAAGCTGAAGGAGAGTATACAACAATAAATATGCAGCGTGGAGGAAAATAGATGACACGAATTAATAGTACACGTAGTTCTGATTTAAGAGAACAAGAAACTAGAAAACAAGAAGCTAGAGAAGAAGTTGAATATACATTTGAAGAACAAGATGTAGTTCATATTCCCCAAGCAGTTAAAGATCGTTTTACCAGCGAAGGTATGACATTAGGATGGTTAAGAATGACACTTAAAGGTCAAGATGATGTCAAACATATAGGTAAGAAAATGCAAGAAGGCTGGCAATTTGTTGACTTGGCTGAAGTTCCTGAAATGAGTGCAACATCTTTCGTGAGAGATGAAGGTAGATATGCAGGGGTAGTCTGTCGTGCTGACGTAGGATTAGCAAAAATCCCAACTGCTAAATACGAAGCTAGAAGTAAGTTTTACAGAGATAAAAGTAAAGCCATGAATGATGCGATTAATTCGCAACTCATGGGTAATAATAACTCTCGTATGCCTATTTCTAATAACAGTAAATCTAAAGTAGTAACAGGAAGACAACCTAACTTTCAGGATTAATCCTTTTATTACTTATAATAAAGGAGAAAGAAAATGGCATCAGTAGACGCTTCTCGTGGTCTTGTACTAGCGAGAAAAAATGGTTCAGGTTCTAACTCTACTGGTATTGACACTATTGATTTGAATGTTTCCCCAAAGGTTGCATCAGCATTATTGCCTACAACAATGTTTACAGGAGATCCTATAGTCATTGATTCATTAGGTACAATAATTCCAAGTCCTGCTAACGTAACAGTTAAAACAGCAGGAGTATTCCAAGGAATTAGTTATGTAGACGCTTCAGGAAATCAAGAATTTAGTAGATACTGGACAGGAGGAACCACAGCCACAGATGTTAAGATCCATGTTTCAAGAGATCCAGATCAAACATACTTTATACAAGCAGATGCAACAGTAACTGCTTCAGCAGGTATGGGAGTTGGTGTATATAATGCACCTTGGATTCTAGCAACAGGATCAACTAAAACAGGTAATAGTGCCTATGTTTTAGATGCATCTGGTCCAACACAAGCAACAAGTCATATGAGAGTAATACGTAGAGCACCTTGGGATGAAGGTATTGGAGCATCAGCAGGTGTGACAGACGCATATCCTTGGTATGAAGTACGTATTAATTCACATATGGACAATTATATAACAACTACTGTTTCAACAGCTTAATTAGGAAAGGAATAATTAAATGGCTATTAATAGAGCAAGTATTGCCAAAGAGCTACTTCCTGGACTGAATGCAGTTTTTGGAATAGAATATGGCAGCGTGGAAGACGAACACAAACCATTATACGAAATAGAATCATCAGACAGAGCTTTTGAAGAAGAAGTACTCTTCACAGGTTTTGGTGCTGCACCTACTAAAGGTGAAGGTGCTGCTGTTGTTTATGATGATGCATCAGAAAGTTATACTTCAAGGTATACAAACGAAACTGTTGCATTAGCATTCGCAGTAACTGAAGAAGCTATGGAAGATAATCTATATGATACTTTTGCAAAACTAAGAGCAAAAGGATTAGCAAGAGCTATGGCAAGTACAAAACAGCAAAAAGCTGCTGACTTGTACAACAATGGCTTTACAACAAATCAAGGTGATGGTGTACCTATGTTTAGTGCAGCACACCCAGTAACAGGTACTGGTACAGTAACAAACATTACTACAGCAGCAGCTATAGCTGAAGGTACTATAGAAGCAGCGATCATTCAAATACAAAAAACTACTGATGATCGTGGTATTCTTGTAGGTGCTTCAGGTGTTTCATTACACGTACCAACAGACCTATTGTTTACAGCAGATCAATTATTAAATACTCCAGGTACAACTGGTGGAGCTAATAATGACATCAATGCTATTAGACATCTAGGTGTATTGCCTGATGGATTCTATGTGAACAGAAGATTTACAGATGTAAATGCTTGGTTCATTAAAACAGACGTACCTAATGGTACTAAAATGTTTAACAGAACTCCATTACAAACTAAAATGGAACCAGATTTCGATACTGGCAACTTACGTTTCAAAGCACGTGAAAGATATTCTTTTGGTGTTTCTGACTGGCGTGGTTGGTTTGGTAACGCTGGAGCCTAATTATAAATATTGGAGGAGAGTAGAGATATTCTCCTCCTCTATAATATAAGGAAAGATATATGTCTACAAATATAACTACAGCTTTTAAATCAGGTGATGGTGTTATTGTTTCTCCACAAGTTGTGAGTACTACAGATAATGCAGGAAACTCTATTGCTGTAACTTTACCTCATGTAACTCGTATACTTGCTGTACATGCTTATTCTACTGTAGCTGGTACATTTGATATAGGTGATAAAAATGGAAGTAAAATTAAATTCCAAGTTGCTGCAAGTGGAACACAAGATATTTATATGGGTGAAGTAGGAGTAAAGTGTGAAGGCACAGTAAGTGTAAGCACACCTGATGCAGGTGGTGTAACTCTAGTATTAGGATAATTATATGCCTAACTATTCATATTTAAAAACTGACATTATTAATACAATAGAAAATGATTCGTCAGAATTTGAAACTCAAATACCTTATTTTGTTGAAAAAGCAGAAGGTCGTCTAATAAAAGAATTAGATGATGTAGCTCTTGATACTTATGCATCAGTTGCTATATCAGCATCTAATCCTGTTGTTAGTTTACCTGATGGAGCTTTAGTAGTACGTAATGTAAATTATACAGCTAGTGCAACAAATATAAAAACAAATTTATTACAACGAACATACGAATATGCAATAGATTATTGGGGATTTGTAAGTGCATCTACAGGTACTCCAAGATACTATGCAAGAAAAACTAATTCACAAATTTATATTGTACCTACTCCAGCATCTACAGTTGCAGGTGAAATACAATATACAAAACGACCATTAGCTTTAGCAAGTGCTACAGATACAAGTGCAACAACATCTAATTATTTTAGTGAAAGTTGTTACAATGCTTTATTTGCAGCATGTATGATAGAAGCAAATTATTTTATAAAAGATTTTCAAGTCCTTCAAGCATGGGAAGGTAAATATAAAAATTCAATAGATGCTCTTCGTAATCAAGCAAGAAGAACAAGACGAGATGATATGCAAACTCCAGCAAGTCCTACTGGAGGTCCAACACCAGTTATACAAGGTACTAATTAATGGCTATTAATAGATCAAAAGTATCTAAGCAAATTAAAAAACCTAAACTTGGTAGTGGAAAAAGATTTAAAAATTTAGTAAAGAAAACAGGATCTAAAGCATTAGCTGCTTGGATAGGTCGTAAAAAATATGGTAAAAAGAAATTTCAACAACTGGCTAATAAAGGAAGAAAAAGGAGAAAATAATGCCCACTTATAATAATGATCAAATAATAGGTTCACAGGGTAGAGTGACTATTAATAAAAAATTAAGTGATATAAATGGTGTTCCTACAGGACAAGGATATGGAGCAGCACGTAAAGGACCACAAGTAAAAGGACCTATTGAAGCTGTATCTGATGTTGACTATCCTCAAGGAGAATCATTTTCTATAGATACTCAATCAATCTCTAATATTGGAGTAAAATAATATGTATGGTAAAAAAATGGTAAAAAGACCTATGGGTGGTAAAGTATATAAAAATATTGTAAATAGACCTATGGGTGGTAAAGTCTACAAAGTAGACAACAAAGGGCAACAATTAGTTGCTAAACAATATGGAGGAAAAATACATGGATAAAATAAAAGCAAGACTAAAAGAACCATCATCATATTCTGGAATAGCAGCTATATTAGCCATGTGTGGTATTATAGTTCCTAATTCTACATGGCAAATGCTATGTCTAATAGGTTGTGGTGTTGCAGGTGCTGCAGGATTTTGGATGAGTGAAAAGAAAAAATAGGAGTTAATTAATGTTAGCTGGTTTACCTATTGAAATGTTGACAATGCTAGGTTCTAGTTTACTAGGTGGTATGATGACCATTTGGGGACAGAAAGCAAAAGAAAAAGCTAATCAACAGAAAATGCTTCTTGCTAGAGGTAAGTTTCAAATGGATGAAATTAACAAAGCAAGAGAGTATGATAATAAAGGATTTCAATGGACACGTAGAATTATTGCATTAACAGCAGTATTTTTTATCATTGCATTTCCTAAATTAGTTCCAGTATTTTCTGATGTAAATGTTGTTCTTACATGGACAGAGTTTGAACCTGGCTTTTGGTTCTTAATAGATAAAAAAGAAGTAGTCATGGACAAAGTATTTAATGGTGTTATTATTACACCACTTGATACACATTTAATGTCAGCAATTATTGGATTATATTTTGGTGGAAGTTTAGTTAAGAAGTAAGGAATTATATTATGTCTTTATATGAAAATATAAATAAAAGAAAAGCAAAAGGAATTAGTAGACCTAAATCAAAAAGTACTATATCAGATAAAGCTTATTCAAATATGAAAGCTGGTTTTCCTAAACGAAGAGGTGGTGGAAAAATAATGTATGGTTATAAAAAAGGTGGTCAAGTTTAATTTTTTATTATGACAATAAAAAGAAAAAAAAGTAATATGAAAGGCTTGACCATAAAAGGTGGTTATAAAAGACCAACTAAAAAAGGTGCAGGCATGACAAAGAAAGGAGTTGCTAAATATCGTAGGCAAAATCCTGGAAGTAAATTACAAACTGCAGTAACAGAAAAAAAACCTACAGGTAAACGAGCAGCAAGAAGAAAAAGTTATTGTGCAAGATCTGCAGGACAAATGAAAAAGTTTCCTAAAGCAGCAAAGAATCCTAATTCAAGATTAAGACAAGCAAGAAAAAGATGGAAGTGTTAAATGGCAACATCAGGTACATATAATTTTAATTTAGATATAGATGAAGTAATTCAAGAAGCTACTGAAATGATTGGTGGTGAAGAAACATTAGGTCATACACCTGCTTCTGCTAGACGATCAATTAACTTAATGTTGACTGATTGGCAAAACAGAGGTATTTGTTTATGGTCTATTAATACAACTGTAGTAACTGTAACTGATACAGTAGCTTCAGTATCTTTATCAGATTCTACAATAGATGCATTAGCTATTACATATTCAACAAGTGTATCAGGAACTGATATAGCATTAGAAAGAATATCACGAGAAGAATATCATAATGTTCCTAATAAAAATCAAGCAGGTAGACCAACTCAATATACTATTCAACGTGATCGTACTAATCCTACTATAATGTTATATCCAACTCCAGATAATTCTACTGGTGTTTTAAACATAGAAAAGTTTAATCAATTAGAAGATGTAAATAAATCTGCTGGACAAAATGCAGATATGCCTAAAAGATTTTTACCAGCATTAACATGTGGTTTATCGTATCAATTAGCAATGAAAAATCCTGGTGTACCTATGGATCGTATAGCAATGTTAAAAGCAAACTATGAAGAAAAATTAAATTTTGCTATGGAAGAAGATAGAGAACGAGCAAGTTTATTTATTAAACCTAGAATAGGATATATTTAATGGCATCTAATCGTAGAGTCAAAGCTATGTGTGATATAAGTGGTTTTGTTTATGACAGAAAAGACATGCGTTTAAATAGTTATGGCATGTTAGTTGGTCCTTTAGACTTTGATGGTAATTATGATTTAAAAAATCATCCACAAAATAGAATAGCAGATGTACGAGATAATCCAGTAGTAAAAGATCCAAGACCTGATACAGGTGGTAGAAATTTAGACTGGGAACAAGCAAGTTTTAATTGGGATGATAGTAAAGTAAGATTTTGGAGTAACGCATGAGTACATTAACAAGCAAACAAATATCACAAACTTACAAACAATTATTAAAAATGAATGTAAGTGCCAATACTGGTGTTACAGGTGATTTACAAAATATACAATCAGGTGATGGTACTAATTCAGCATTACAAATATCTACAAGTGTAATACAAGTTGCAGGTAAATTTGGAGTATCAGAAGATGCTTCAGTATCTGGTGATTTATTTATAGGTGGTGCTGTATGTGCATCTGCAATTTTTACAGATAATTTTAATGTAACGAATGTTACAGCAACTGGAGTTGTAGCAGATAAAGTATGTGCATCAGCATTCTTTGGAGATGGCTCTAATTTAACTAATGTTCCTACATCAGGAGATGTATCTGTATCTACATTAAGAGTTACAAATGATGCAACTATTGGTGGAGCTTTATCTGTAGGAGGAGCAGTAAATTTAGCATCTACTTTAACAGTATCAGGAAAAGCTGAATTTGATGATGACGTATGTGTTTCTGGAAATACAGTATTAGTAGGAAATTTAGCAGTAGGAGGTACAGCTACAGTTGCAAGTAATGCTTCAATAGGAGGTACATTATCTGTAGGAGGTGCTGTACATCTTGCTTCAACTTTAACAGTAGCAGGTAATACTACATTAACAGGTACACTTGGTGTAGGTGGAGCTGCTAACTTTGCAAGTACTGCAACAGTAGAAGGTGCTACACATTTACAAAGTACAGTATCAGTTGGAGGTGCTGCAACATTTAATAGTACAGTTACAATAGCTGGAGAAACACATATAAAAGATGATGTTTCTGTATCAGGTAATGTAAACATTGCAGGTACTGTAACAATAGCTGGAGCTAATGTACAAGCAGCAAATGCAAAAGTATGTGCATCAGCTTTCTATGGAGATGGTGCAAATCTTACAAATGTGCCTGTAGCAATAACAGGTAATATATCTGTTAATAATGCTACAATAGGTGGCACACTTTATGTAGGAAGTACTCTTACAGTTGTAGGTAATGCAACATATGATGGTGATGTATCAGTTTCTGGTGATGTAAATATAGGAGGTCATGCTACTATTGCAGGTGCAGTAAGTATGGGTAGTACATTAGATGTAGCAAGTAATACATCTATTGGTGGTACATTTATGGCTACAGGAAATGCGACATTTGATGGTGACGTTTCAGTATCAGGTGATATAAATGTAGGTGGACACGTAACTATAGCTGGTGCTGTAAGTTTAGGAAGTACTTTAGATATTGCAGGTAATACCTCTGTAGGAGGTACTTTAAATACAACAGGCAAAGCAGAATTTGAAGATGATGTATCTGTATCTGGTGGATTAGTAGTTGGTGGAACAGTAACTATAAGTGGTGCTAATGTACAAGCTGCTAATGCTAAAGTATGTGCTAGTGCTTTTTATGGTGATGGAGCTAATCTTACTAATGTACCTATAGCTATATCAGGAGATATATCAGTTGATAATGCTACAGTAGGTAGTAATCTTTATGTAGGTGGTACAGTTACAGTTATAGGTAATGCTACATTTGATGGAGATGTGTCTGTATCTGGAGATATAAATGTTGGAGGACATGTAACTATAGCAGGAGCAGTTTCTTTAGGAAGCACCTTAGATGTTGCAGGAAATACATCAATAGGAGGTACTGCAGTTATTACTGGTAAGGCAGAATTTGATGATGATGTTTGTGTATCAGGAAATACAATATTAGTAGGAAATCTTCATGTAGGTGGTACAACAACTATTGTAGGTAATACAACTCTTACAGGTAATTTAGGTGTAGGAGGAACAGTAACAGTAGCAGGAGCAGTACATTTACAAGATGCAGTAAGTATAGCAAGTACATTAGTTGTAGGAGCTAAAGCAGACTTTGATGATGATGTATGTGTCTCAGGTAATACAGCTCTTATAGGAAATTTAACAGTTGGTGGTACTGCAACAATAACAGGTAATACAACTATAACTGGTAATTTAGCAGTAGGAGGTACATTTAGAGTATCAACTAATACTTCATTAGAAGGAATATTAGTTGTTGGTGGTAAAGCAGAGTTTGATGGAGATGTTTGTGTAAGTGGTAATACACAATTAGTAGGTACATTAAAAACAACAGGTGCTACAACAATAACAGGTAATTCAGGATTCTTAGGTACTGTAAGAGTATCAGGTAATACAAGTTTAGAAGGACAATTACAATTAACTAAAAGTGCAGCAGCAGTTGTATGTGCAACAGCTATTAATGGTGTAACATCTGTATCCTTAGATTTTGGTTCATGTCAAAACTTTAGAACATCAGTTACTGCAGCTCATACTTTAGCACAACCTATTGGTTGTAGATCAGGACAAACAGGTAGTATTTTCTTAACTCAACAAGGTGGTAGTGGTACAATGGCATATCATGCAGACTTTAAATTTATAGGTGGTACAGATCCAACCATGTCAACAGCTAATGGTGCTGTAGATAGATTAGATTACATAGTAGTATCTGCTTCAAGTGATGGAGTAGGTGGAGATATTCAAATGATAATTTCACAGGCATATGCATAATGGGTGTATTTCAAAATAATTTAATGGGAGCTGCAGCAGCAGCAGCAGCAGGTGGTGGTGATTTCTATACGCATCAAATAGATAATAGTGTTAGAGTATCTAATAGTTCTGCAAATTCTACAGCTACAAATTATTTGTATCGTGATGGAGGTTCAGGAAACAGAGATACTTGGACATTAGGTATGTGGATAAAAAGAGCAAGAATATCTACATCTGATTCTAATACTTCTATGGCTACTTGGGGACAACATTCAGGTAGTGGTTCTGCTAGAGGTTATGGTATGGTTAATGATTATACTGGAACTATAAATGGAATGTCTTTTGAAAATAATAATGGTAGTTCTTGGCATTTAACTACTAGAACAAATGCTATGTACAGGGATACAGCAGGTTGGACTCATGTTTGTTGGAGATATGATTCTACACAAGCAACAGAAGCAGACAGAGCAAGAATGTATGTTAATGGAGAGTTAATTACAGATTTACAATCAACAACATATCCAGCACAAAATGCAGACCATAGCTGGAATAGTGGTGGTTATCAATTTATAGGAACTAATGGAACAGGTACTAATGGAAACAATCCTTATCAAGGTTTTGATGGTTATATAGCTGAAGTTATAAATATTGATGGAACAAGTCTTGATCCTATGGACAATTTAGTAGAAACTAAAAATGGTGTAATTATTCCAAAAGATCCAAGTGGCTTAACTTTTGGCTCTGAAGGATTTCATTTAAAATTTGAATCAAGTTCTGATTTAGGTAATGATTCGTCTGGTAATAATAATGATTTTACAGTAGTAGGTATAGCAGCACACGATCAAATGATAGATACTCCAACCTTTGATTCTAGTTCTAATGGTGGTAATTTTTGTACTTATAATCCTATAGTTGCACAAGGTGGTGCACAAAAATTAATGACTTTAAGTGAAGGTAATCTTCATGCACAATCAGAAACTAATGATAAATATCATCAAATTATAGGAACTCATGGTGTTAAAACAGGTAAATGGTATATAGAATGGTATATTGAAGCTGCAGGTTATCCTTCATGGGCTGTAGGGTGGCGTCATGGAAGTCAACTAGAACTTTATGATGGTGGTACACAATCTGGTAATGCTAATCTTGCTTATGTAGGTTATTTTACTGGTAGTAATGTTTATATTAAAGCATTTGGAAGTACTGCTACAGCAGATCCACAAGTTGCTTATTCTGGGTGGACTTCAGCAGGTGATGCACCTACTACTGGTGATGTTATGATGTGTGCTATAGATATGGATGCAGGTAAAGTTTGGTGGGGTTTTAATGGAGAATGGGGAGATGTAGGTTCTGGAACAGGAAATCCTGCTACTGGTGCAAATGCATCTAATACTTGGACTGTTGCAAATTATACAGATCATATATTTCCTTTTACTCTTTCTTGGGCAAATCCAGATGCAGAAATAATAATGAACTGTGGACAAGATGGAACTTTTGCTGGACATATTACAGCAGGTGGAAATGCAGATGACACAGGTTATGGCAATTTTAAATATGATGTACCAGCAGGATTTTTATCTTTATGCACAGGTAATTTACCAGTAGTAGATGAAGTTGATCCTGCACAAACTGATGACAATTATCCACAAGAATTATTTTTTATGTCTCGATATACTGGTAATTTAACTGGCAGAACTATAACTACAGAAAATCAACCAGATTTAATAGTTAATAGAATGAGTAATTATAGTCAAAATTGGTATGTAGTAGATTCTACCAGAGTAATAACAGATAATAAATATATAACATTCGATACAACTGGTGCAGAAGCAACTTTTCCACAAAGTAATTTTACTTCTGTAGGTGCTACTTCTGTAGGTATATCTGCTGGTACTTGGTTAAATAGTACAGGTTCAAATTATCAAATGTGGATGTGGAGAGCTAATGGTGGAACAACATCTACTAATAGTAATGGTTCAACAGATTCTACAGTACAAGTTGATCCTTCTGGACATTTTTCTATTGTAAAATTTGAAGGACAAAATGATTCATGGGGTAATGCAGAAACAATAGGACATGGATTAAGTTCTGCTCCAACTTGTATGATATTAAAAAATTATGATAAAACTGACCAATGGTCTGTATTTTTTAGTGATTATGGAAGTTATTCTATAGGTGGTTCTAATGCTGCTTGTAATGAATTAGTTTTAAATACTGATGCTGCACTTTATACAAATCAATCATATAAAGGTTGGGGTGGTGTTATGCCTACTTCAACTGTATTTACAGTAGATGGTAATAATAATAATGGTGCAAGTGAAAGTATAATTGTTTATTGTTTTGCAAATTGTGAAGGATATATTAAATCTGGAACATACGTTGGCAATGCAGATGCTGATGGCACATTTGTCTATACTGGATTTAAACCAGCTTTTGTAATGAATAAACCTTTAGTTCAAGGAAATTGGAGACTTGTTGATAATGCAAGATCAACTTATAATGTAACGCAAAATGCATTGTCACCTAATAATAATGATGCAAAAGATACTTATGATAGTGTCAGAATAGACCTTCTTTCAAATGGTTTTAAAATGAGAGATTCTCAAACACCTATGAATCAAGCAACAACTTATGTGTACTTAGCATTTGCAGAAAATCCATTTAAATACGCAACAGCAAGATAGGAATAAAATATGTGGGCACGAATTGAAGATAATAAAATAGTAGAATATTATAATCAAAAAAAATCTATAGTATTAAATAATGTACGTTATTCTTCTCAAATATTTACAATATGGACAGATGAACAACGTAAAGATTTAGGAATAGTACCTGTAGTTATTTCAGGAACACATCTTAATACTAATTATTATATAGAAAAAGATTATTCAGATGCAATAGCAGGAGATGGTAATAGTGTTATAAGAACTATTGGAGTTAAAGATTCTGATAGAAATTTAAATGATGTTAATGAAGTGTGGACACAATCAGAAATAGATGATGGACAAGCTCCAGATGGTACAAGTGTTAATGATCCTAAATTAGATAAAGATGGTAATCAAATGATTACAAGAGGTTTAAAATATAATGCTATACAAAAAGTTAAAACACAACAAGCAGGATTTTTAGCACAAACAGATTGGTATATAATACGTAAAGCAGATGCAGGTACAGCAATACCATCTAATATACAAACATGGAGAAACGCAATACGTGCTGATTCAACAAGAATAGAAACAGCAATAACTAATGCAGCAGATATGAATGCATTTATAGCATTACATACTGATACATATAAAGCAGATGGAACAGTAGATCAAATAGCAACTGTAAATTCATGGACAGAATTAGGATCATAATATGAAATTAATTCCACTTATAACATTATTTTTTATATTAGTTTTTGGTTCTTTAGCAAAAGCTCAAGATATAGAAATAATAAAAAAAACATATATGAAAACTTTATTATGTGCACAACATGCAAATTTAACAGGTAATTTAAAACAAGAACATGGTGAGTCACGTAAGTGGTGGGCAGTAAATAGTGAAAATGAATTAATAGAATTATATGTTAATAATGAAAATGGAGCATGGACAATCGTTATAACAAATAATCAAAAACTTTCTTGTGCTTTAATAGGAGCAGATCATAGTGGAGCCAACTATGATATAGATAGCACAGTAGAAACAATACAATAGGAGTACATAATGGCATCAACATACACAAGTAGAATAAGACTGGTAAAACAAGGAGATGGAGATAATCCTAATTCTTGGGGTGCAGTTTTAAATGATGGTGTTATCAGTTTAGTTGATGATGCCATAGCAGCATATACAACAGTATCATTAGGATCAGCAGCTACTGTAACTTTATCTGCAGTAGATGGTGGTACTGATGTACCTCGTTCAGCTTTTCTTGAAGCAAATGGAACTGTAGGTGGAGCACATACGACTATAACAATGATTATACCTAATGTTACAAAAGGATATGTAATAAATAATCAAACAACTTATACAACAACAACTAATGTAGTAAAAATAAAAACTGCTGCTGGAGATGGTTTAACTGTTGCTCAAGGAGCTGTATCACAAATAGTTGTAGATACAGATGGAAGTGTTTATTCAACAAATGCAAAAGGATTAGGATTAGGTACAGCAGCTTCTGCAGATATAGGAGTATGTGCTACTAATGTTCCTGAAGTATCTGCAGCAGATTTACGATATGTAAGAACTTCTGTAACAACAGATGCAACAGTTAGAGGTAATATTACATATGAAGCAGGTTCATTAAAAATAGGAACATCTGCTAGAGCTTATAATCCTATTACTACATTAACAGATGCAGCAAGTATTACAAGTGACTTTGCTGTAGGTAATAATTTTTTAGTAACTCTAGGTGGTAATAGAACATTAGCAGCACCATCTAATGCAGTAGCAGGACAAAGTGGTTGTATTTATGTAATACAAGATGGTACAGGTTCACGAACATTAGGTTATAATACAGTTTGGCAATTTGTATGTGCGACAGTTCCAGTATTAAGTACAGGTGCTAATGATGTAGATATGTTACTTTATATGGCACGTAGTGCAACAACAATAGATGCAGTATTATTAAAAAACTTTGATAGGTAATTAATGTCCTCAACAAGTTCAAAACTCGTTAAGATGGACTTTCAACCAGGTATTAGAAGAGAGTCCACACAATATGCAGAAACTAATTCTTGGTATGATACAAATAATGTACGATTTCGTGCAGGTAAACCAGAGAATATAGGAGGTTATGCAACAAAAGTATCTGCTACATTTAATGGTGCAGGTCGTGATATTATAACATGGACAGATAATGATCAGTTTAAAAGAGCTATGTTTGGTACAGCTCAAATGTTATATGAACACAATGGAGATGAAATATTTGATGTAACACCTGTATCAGCTAGTGCATCATTAACAAATGCTTTTAGTGTTGCATTAAGTGCTAATGTTGTTACAGTATCTGCAACAGCACATGGTAGAACAACAGGTGATTATGTATTTTTTACCAGTACTGCAACAATAGGTGGTAATATTTTATTAGGTACAAGTACGTATCAAGTAAGTGTTAATAATGCAAATACTTTTGCTGTTAATGTTGCAACTACAGCAAGTGCTGCACAATCATCTTCTGGTAATGGACATATACATTATCTATTAAAAACTGGTGTATCAAATGCTGCAGCAGGTCTTGGTTATGGTGCTGCATCTTATCAAGCAACTGTATGTGCATCACAAACAAGAGCATGGAATCAACCAACATCTACAGGTGCTAGTGATTTCTCAAGTGAGATAACACAATGGAGTTTAGATAATTGGGGTGAAGACGTATTAGCAAATAGAAGAGGTGGTGCTATTTATTATTGGGATGCAGATGCATCAACAAGTCCAGTAAGAGCAGCTATAGTTACTAACTCACCTACAACAGTTAATTCTATAATAGTATCTCCTAATGATAGACATGCGATAGCATTAGGAACTAATGAGTTTGGTACTACAGCAAGTCCATCAGGAACATATAATCCTATGGTTGTAAGATGGTCTAATCAAGAAGATTATACAAATTGGACACCATCTATAAATTCTACTTCTGGTGAAGTTATTATTGCTGATGGTACAAAAATAGTAGGAGCAAAACGATCACGTAATGCTATTAATATATGGACAGATAATTCTTTATGGGCAATGACTTTTGTAGGTCCACCATTTATTTTTAACTTTGCACAACTTGGAACTAATTGTGGATTAATATCACAACATGCAGCAGTTGATTATGATGGTCGTGCAGTTTGGATGGGTTATGATAACTTCTATGTATTTGATGGACAAGTAAGAAGTTTACCTTGTACAGTAAGAAGATATATATTTGATAGATTAAATGTAGATCAAAAAGATAAAATATTCTGTGGAATAAATTCAGAGTTTAAAGAAGTGATTTGGTTATATCCTTCAACAGATTCTAGTGAATGTGATAGTTATGTTGTATGGTCTCCTGATGAAAACTATTGGTCTTATGGAGAAAGTATATTTACAACATTTGCAGATAAACATGTATTTGGAAATACCATAACAACAGGTGTAGATTCAGGAAGTAATAAATTATATAATAATGAAGTAGATGGAGTGTATACAGCAGATGGACAAGCAATGTCTTCATTTATAGAATCAGCAGATTTTGATATAGATTCTGGTAATGAGATTATGTTTTTAAATAGAGTTATTCCTGACTTTGATTTAAGTGATGGTAGTTTAACATTCTCAATTAAAACAAAAGATTTTCCTGAAAGTAGTACATCAAGAGAAAAACCAAGTCCACCACATACTGTAACAAATGCTACAGCAAAGATAGATATGAGAGCCAGAGGAAGACAGGGGAGAGTAAGAGTGTCTTGTGACTCTGCAGGTACTAGCTGGAAATGGGGTTCTATTAGATTAGCAATTCAACCAGATGGTAGAAGATAATGGCACGTTATCCAGCAGTACCTAGATTATATAATGAATTAAAAGATAATCCTGAAGTTGAACAAATGTATAGGGATTTAGAACAATGGGGTGCAGCTTTAATTAATCAATTAGATACTAGAGATGCACAAGTAGATGGAACACCTTCTACAAAAATATATACAGTTGTAACAATAACTGATATAGGTAGACCAAGAAAAGGTGATATAGCGTATGCAGCGTCTGCAGGTAAGTTTAAAGGTTATGTTAGTACAACAGCCACACAAGCATGGGAAAATTTAAATTGAAGAATAATGAGTTTTTTAAATTTCTTAATAAAAGTACATATATAGATAATATAAATACAGGACAAGTTATACCACCTAATATGTATAGTTCACAAGAATTTGTAAAACCTATAGCAGACTCTTCAAAAATAGTGTATAATAGTAATAGTAATTTTATTGCTAATAATACTAAACCCCAATCAAATGTTTTTAATATAAAGAATATAAGTAATGACACCACCAAATAGATTAGAACAAATTGCAGAATTTCAAGATGCAATACAAAGCGAAGAAGGATTAGAGAGGTTAAGAGCTATGCAATATTTACAAGCAATGAATAATCAAGGACTTATGGGATTACCACAAGTTACACAACAACCTGTTGTACAACGAAGTAATGGTGGTAATATGTTTGAAAGTTTAGGACATACTATTGATAATACTGGTGAAGTAAATATAAGAGATAGAGAAAATTTAACTACAGAAGATTTATCAGCAGCTACGTATATAGCAAAACGTGGTGGTTCTGCTAATGAGGAATTAATATCTCAAGCTATTATAGGAATTTTTAATCAAATTAATCCTGAATTAGTTGATAGTTTTTTTGAATCTGAACAAGAAGAAATAGATTTAGAACGAAGTGATGCAAGAAAAGAAATGTTTGAAAATATAAAAGGAACAGCAACAAAAGGTTTAAAAAGTATTTTACCTTTTATAGGTAGACAGTATGGTGGTGAAGTAGGAACTGGTGGTTTATTAGGTTTAACTGATGATGGTGTGCAAATATTTGATGATACTACACAAGGAATAGAAAATAGAGCACAATATGGTGGAACATTACAGAGTTGGAATGAAGCAGGATTAACAGGTACATCTCCTGAATATTCAACAGCTCCAATTACACCAACAGAAAGTTTTCAATCAATGTCAGATGTTACACCATTAGATCCAGTAGCTACAGGTATGCCTGCTAGTTTAATGGAAATGCCTTCTGTACAAGCAAGAGGTGGTGTATATAATGCTAGTGAGTTTAGAGATGCAGGTGTAGATTTAGCAACCCCTGCAGGTATTCCTGAAACTATTATTCAACAAGGACAAGCACAAGTAGGATCAATGTATAGAGATCCTGCAACAGGTAAAATACCATATTCTTTATATCAACCACAACCAGTAAATACTTATGCTCAAGGATATGATTTAGGAGGTATGGATTATTTTACAGCTAATCAATTAGCTTTAAATTCAGGTGCAGATAGATTTATGTATGGTGGTAAATATGCTGCAGTAGATCCAGGATTATTATCTAACTATAAAGATAATATGGATGCAGGATTTAGTGAAGAAACTGCTTATGGAATGATTAAACCTTGGGGTGCTAATGTAGAAAGAGATAAAATAAGAGAAGCTACAATAGGTATGCCAATGAATACTCATACAGGAAGTGCTGCACCACGAAGTGCTGAAGAAACTAGATTAATAGCTGAAGGATTTACAAGAGATCATTCTGGTAGATTAACAATACCAGGAACACCTCGTGTAGAAAAATTTAGACAACTTCAAGAATCAGGTATTGATATGAGTAATCCTTATACAAGAATGTTACATGGCTTTAAACATGGTGGTTCACTTGCTGATACAGCAGAAGGTCTAGCAAGTTTAGGTAGATATGGAGATAACATATTAGTCCATATGAATCCTGAAGAATTAGAAGGACTTGCATCACTTGGTAGAATAACATACAATCCAGTAACAGGATTACCTGAAGCATTTAGTCTTGGTAAGATATTTAGTAATATTACTAAACCTATTAGAAAAGTTTTTAAGTCTAAAGCTTTTAAAGCATTAGCACCTTTAGCTTTAACTATTGCAGCTCCTTATATAGCAACAGCAGTTGCTCCAGGACTATTTGGTAGTAGTGTAGCAGGTATGTCTGCATTACAAATGGGAGCAGCTACAGGACTAGGATCTCTTGCAGGTAATGTATTAGCAGGTGCTAAACCTGGAGATGCTTTTAAACAAGCATTAATTTCTGGAGCTTTGTCTGGTGGATTACAAGGAGTACAAACAGGTAATTGGTTAAAAGGAGCAGGTGCTGCTACTAAAACTTCACAATTAGGAACACTTAACCAATTAAGTCCAGGTGCTAAAAATATTAATGTAGGTTTAAGAGAAGTAGGAGGAGGAACTGTAGGAGGAAATCCACTATTTAAAGCTCAACAAGCTATGTTACCTTCAGCTTCAACAGGTACTGAAGTAATAGGTGCTAATATATTAAGTCCAGGAAGTGTACCAGGATATACAGGTCCAGGGTTACAAGCTACTGAAATGATGAATATTACACCAAATGCTGTACAAAATGTAACATCAAATGTAGTACCAGAATTTAGTAATATACAATATATAAGTGATGTACCTCCAGCTCCTGTAGCAGAAAAATCAGGATTTTTTGGAAGAGGAGATTTAACAGGTAGAGGAATTTCTGCAGATAGAATAAGTCAATCTGGTACAATGTTAGAAAAATTAAAAGGAATACCTTCGCAAATAGCACAAGATTATGGTAACTTAACAGGTGCAGCAAAAATTGTAGGTATGGATTTAATGCAACCTGATTGGGATCAAGTATATGCTGATGAAAAAGCTATGGAAAATCAATTAGCAGAAATGGGTTATACTATTGATACAGGATTTGGAGGACAAAGAGTTATACGAGATCCTTCTGGTACTGTTCTTCCTAGAAATTTAAGTGTACAAGATATTTTAAATAGAGCTTTAGGACTACAACCACGAACTCGTTTAGCAGATCGTATTGATTTTGAACCTACTGCAACAGCAGCACAAGGTGGTTTAGTATCATTAGCTCATGGTGGTGAATTTAGTGGTAAAGTAGAAGGAGATGGACATGGCATGGAAGATAATGTTTTTATGCCTATTAAAGAAAGTGGACAACAAATAGGAACATTAGCTGTTAGTCCTTCTGAATACGTTGTAGATGCTTATACAATGTCTGCTTTAGGTAATGGCAATCCTGATGAAGGAGCAAAAGTAATGGATGCTGTGATTAAAGGAGTACGTAAAAAAGCGTATGGAACAACAGAGCAACCTAATGAAATTAGTGGGTTACAAGCATTACAACCCATGATGGCAGGAGTATAAAATATGGGAATAATATCTTCATTTTTTGGTGAAAGACCAGCAGCACCTCAAACAGGAGGTTTTACACAAGGAGCACAAATACCTGAAGAGTTAGCTCCTTATTATAAAGATATATTAGGTAAAGCACAAGCTTTATATGATGCACAAACTGCAGAGGGATACCAACCTTATCAAGGTCCTACGCTTGCACAGTTTACACCAGAACAAGAACAAGCTTTTACAGGTATTGCAGGATTACAAGGTACAACAGCTCCTGTATTTGAAGAAGCTATGGGTTTAACAAGAGAAGCAGCAGCTCCTATAACTACAGAACAAGTAGAAGAGTATATGAATCCTTATCAACAAGCAGTTGTTGACATAGAAAAAAGAGAAGCACAAAAACAATATGAATCACAAGTAGTACCACAGTTAGCTGCTAGAGCTGCAACTACAGGTGGCTTTGGTGGTAGTCGTCAAGCTATATTAGAAGGTATGGCTGCAGATACACAACAAAGATTACTAGGTGATATACAAGCTAAAGGAAGTGCACAAGCTTATCAAGATGCTATAAATAGATTACAAATGGAAAGACAAGCACAAGGAGCAGCAGCAGGACAACTTGCATCAATGGCTCCTGCACAACTTAAAACACAACTAGGTGAAATAGGTGCTCAACAAACAGTAGGTGAAGAAAGACAAAAACTTACACAACAAGCATTAAATGAAGCTTATGGACAATATTTAAAAGAACAAGAATTTCCTTATCAAACAATGGGTAGGTATCAATCTGTTGTAACAGGTGCACCTATAGCACAAACACAATACATACCACCTGCTCCACCTCCACCTTCTATGGCTAATCAGTTAATAGGTGGTCTTGGTACATTAGGAGCAACCTATGGAGCATTTGGTGGATTTAGTCCAGGTGGTTTATTTGGTATGAATAATCCTCCTCGTACTGCTAAAACTGGTGGTGGTATAGCAGATATTATAGTACGTAGACAAACCTCAGGTCAAACTAAACCTTCTTGGTTAGATAGATTAAAAAATATTTATGGTAAATATGATAGATTTATGACAACAACTGTTCCTAAATTTGTTGATCCAGTTATAGAAAAAGCAAGTAAATATAGAATATTAAATCCTGATCCTACTAAAGGAGAATATAATATAGGATCTTATTTATTTAGACCTGAAACAAGACTTAATCTGGGTGATACAGGAGGTACTAAAGAAGAAATATTAGCAGCAGAAGGAAACTTATCTCCTATTCAAGCAGATGCTCAAAAAATTTATAAAGTTGGTAAAGAAGGTATACTTGATATAGCAGATATTATAGCTAAAGGTGGTGATCTTACTCAATCTTATTTTACAGGAAAAAGATTTACAACAGATGATGAACCTGGTAGAAAATTATTTGGAATAGATGCACCTGAGTTAACTATTAGTGAACAATTTTATCCAGCAACAAGTGCAGAATCTGAGGGAAAAGGTATAGCAGGAGCAACTAGAGAATATTTAAAAGGTACTGGAATAGAAGGTTTATTAAATCCAGACAAAACTTCAAATAGAGTAAGTGATTTAGAAGTAACTATTAGTGATCAAATAGATAAAAAACCACCAACTATTGAAGATAAAAAAGCAGAAGAATTAAAAAAGATTAATGAACAAAATTTAAAGCGAACAAAAGAAAGAAAAGAAAAATTAACAGAAAAACCTAAAGATGATAAACCAGATATATATCAAGAAGCTAGAACAGCAGAAGATAATTATTTAGAAGCTTTATCAAAAAGAGCTGATCGTCTAACAAAACGATTAGATGATACAAGTGAACGTGAAAAACAAGCACAGTTTGGTAATTTAGCTTTATTATTTTCTAAATTAGGAACTAAGTCTGGTCCTCTTCTTGGTTCTCTTATAGAAGCATCAGGTGAAGTATTACCTTCAGCTTTAAAAACTCGTAAAGAATTTAACAAAGAAAGAGATACTCTTGAAAATGCTGTTGAAGAAGTACAACTAGGTACTTTAAAAACTAAAGCTGATATTAAAAAAGCACGAGCTAAATTAAAATCAGATACAGCACAAAAAGCTTTTGATAATGAAATTGATATATTAGAAGCAAATGCTAAAGTACTTACTGCTAACGCTGCAGCATGGAAAGCTAAATATCCTGATGTAGGTATGCCAGGAAAGGTAACAGAAACTGATAGAGATAATGCAAAAATACAATTAACAAGTTTTGTAAGTGGTCTTGGAGAAAACGATTTAGGTAGATTACGTTCTGTAATTATAGCTAATTCAAGAATTAAAAGTCCAGGTGATGCAGATGCATATATACAAGATGCTATTAATAGTAAAGAAGTTCAATTTCATATAGCTAATTCTTTAAATAAAGCAAAAGTTATTTATAAAAGTAAAGGTCAAGTAATGACTTCTGATGATGAAAATGCAGTTATAGCATCAGCTCTTCAAGGAATAATACAATCTAATAGAGCATTAAATGAATCATTAGATGGTAGTGTTGCATGGAGATTACTGCCTAACTTTGATCTTTTTTAAGGAATATATATGACGCAACAAGAATATTTTACTGAAGCTCCTATAGAATCAGATAAAGGATATTTTACTAAAGCTCCTATAGAATCAGATAAAGGATATTTTACTGAAGCTACAAAAACAGAAACAAATTTTTTTGGTGATGCTCCTATTCCTTTTGACGAAGACTATGCAAACTCATGGACAAATAGATTTAATATAGCTACTGATAATATGCAAGCATCTTTATATAAAGGATTAAATTTAGTTGCTGATAGTTTAGATTCATATTTTCCAGAAACAGCACAAAGTTTAAAAATAAATGCTTTAGAGGGTATAGAAAGAAATAAGTTAGAAGCTGCTTCACATCCTCAACCTACACGTACTGCGTCTTTTACAGATAGATATGGTGAAATTAAATCAGATTTTAATGATGGAGATATACTTGAAGCATTAAAAGATTCTTTTGTTTTAGCTAAAGATTTAAGTGCTACAGCTCTGCCTTCAATTTTAACAACTGGTGGTACTTTAGTTGCTGCTGCTGCTGCAGCTCCAGTTATAGGAGCTGTTCCTGTAGTAGGTGGTACTGCTGCAACTTTAACAACTTTAGTTGCTCCTCTTATTCCAGGTTTTCTTATGGGTGGTGGTGAAACATATGAAGAAGCTCAAGACTTAGGAGCAACTCCAGAAGAAGCTAGAAATATTTCATTAACTGCAGGAGGTATTATAGGTATTATGGATAGACTTTCTGCAGGAGTTGCATTAAATAGTGTTATAAAATCATTTGGAAAAGATGCTGTTTTTGATGTATTATCTAAAAATTTAGGAAAATCTTCAGCAAAAGAAGCTATAGATAATGCAGCAAAAGTAGCAGCACCTCAATTTATTAAAAAAAATTTAGCACCTACAATTATAAAAAATGCTTTTAAATCTGCTGTTGTTGAAGCTGGTACAGAAGCAGGACAAGAAAGAGTTCAAATAGCTGCTGCAGGTGAAGCTGCAGATCTTGGTACATCTCCTTATTCTGCTGCTGAAATAAATAAAAGAATGATAGATACTGCAGCTCTTGGTTTTATAGGTGGAAAAATAATGGGTACAGGAGCAGGAACTGTACAAACAATACAACATAATAATGTTGCTAAAAGATCTGAAGAAATAGAAGAAGAAATTAATAAATTAGAAAATTCTATGAAATCTTTAGATGAAGATCAATTAGCAAAAGGAATTGTTGATTATAAAGGACAATTTAAACCTAGTGTAATTCAAAGTGTAGTAGGTAAAGCTATAACGCCTTTACAATATTTTGCTAATCGTAGTGATGTAGGATTACAAGTTGTTAATAGATTTGAAAATTATTTTAATAATGTAAATAGTGATATAGGAAATTATAGTAAACAAATAGATGATGCTTTTCAAAATTTAAGACGTAGTTTTAAATTACCTTTAATTATGGGAAGTATATCTAAGAAAAAAAATAAAGAATTATATAATGCATTAGTATATAATAAAAGAAGTAAAAATGAAAATATTAACCAAGCTGCTACTTTACTTAGAAATGAAGTATTAGGTAAAATTATAAGAGATGAAGTTAAAATTACAGATAAATCTATTTTAACTGCTTTAAAAAATAATGATCAAACTTTAAATGAAATTAATCAAGGTGTTCAATCTCAAACATTAAATCAAAATACTGCAGCAGAATTAGATAGTTTATTTCAAAGTTTAAAAAAAGAATATAATACTGGATTACAAGAAATAATAGGTCCTAACTTTGAACAAAATCAAGGTAAACTTATTTCACGTATTAAAAAATCAGATGCATTTAAAAATTTAAATAATGTTGTTACTGTTCCTTTAGAAGCAACTGGTTTATTTCAAGTAATGAGAAATGCAGGATTAGATGTTAATTTTGAAGATGAATATTTACCTAGATTATATAAATTTAATACTCCTTGGAGATGGAGAAAAGCTACAAAGATATTATCTGAAAGATTAGGAAATACAGAAGCTATAGAAATAGTTGATAATATTAGATCTAATGAAGGATTACATACACCTGAATCTATTAATTTAGATTTTGATCTTGAAGGTAAAAGTTTTACTGAAAGCAGGGAATCAATAGAAAAATCAAGACGAATAGATAAAGAAACTTTTAAAGCTTTAGATGATGCAGGATTAGTAGAAAATAATGTTAAAAAAATTATAGATAAGTATATGTTACAAGCTATACAAAGAGGTAATATAAAAGAATTAAAAAATTATGTAGAACCTAGATTAAAACAATTACAAGAACAAGGTGGTGAAGCTGCAGCAAATGCTAATGAATTACAACATATGAAAAATTTATATGCTGCGTTTCAAAATAGATATAAATCAATAAATATAGAAAGTTGGAAAAAAGGTCAGCGTTTATATTTAACTTATCAATATATGTTAACATTACCTTTAGCAGCTTTAACTGCATTAACAGAACCTATTATTATTTTAAGTAGATTAGGACCTAAAGATGCAATATTTGGTTTAACAAAAGCAGCTCAAAATACATTACGACAAGCAGCTAGAAGTATATTTCCTAAATTAAAAAAGAGTGAAGCTGAACAAGCTTTTAATAGTTTACTTCAAGGATATGATGGTACACTAGCAGAAAGACTAGGAAGTATTCCAGGTGTAGATGTAGCAAGAACTATTACAGATAAATTTTTTAGAGGTATTTTACTCACACAAATTACACAGTTAAGTCGTGATATAGCCTTTCAAGCTGCAAATAGACAAATAAAAGAAGATATAATTTTAGTTGCTCGTAATCAATTATCTAAAGGTAAAATTAAAAAAAATATTTTAGAAGCACGTAGAAGATTATTACAACAAGGTTTAGTTCCTAAAAATTTAGGATTTGATAATCCTAATACTTCTGAAGCTTTGTTATGGGCAGAGGGAAAAACTGGAGCTGTTCCTCCTGCTATTATTCGTAAATCATTATCTAAATTTGTAGATGAAATTATCATGGCTCCTAATGTAGTTAATAGACCTTTATGGATGTCTAATCCTCATCTTGCTATATTTGCACAGTTAAAAGGATTTATGTTTGCTTTTGGTAGCACAGTAGGAATGAGAATGTGGCGAGAAGTATTTAAACCTTTAGCAAAAGGAAGAATACCTTTAGATGAAGCAGTTAAATATGCTCTTGCTTTTTTTCTTATTGCAGCAGGTAGTATAGGAATTAGAGAACTTAAAGATCAAATACGTTATGGTTCTAGTGATAGTAATTGGAAAGATTTAGAAGGTTTTCCAGTATGGAGAGAAGCTTTTTTAGGTAGTAATATTACTGGACCTGGAACAATTTTAGAACAAGCTTTAAATGCAACTGAATATGGTACAAGACCTTTAATGGTTTTAGGAGGACCAGGTATTCAACATATAGATAAAATATTTGAAGCTTTAGGACAGTATAAAGGTGGTAATAAAAAAACTTTAATTAAATTATTAACTGATTCTACTCCAGGTATTTCAGCAATTTCACCAAAAACTAAACCAGCAGTAAAAGAATTTTTTACAGAAGTAATACCAGGAGAAATAGAATAATGGAAGATATGACAATGTTATGGAATGCTGTATTAACTTTAGCAGTAGGTGCGTTTCTATGGTGGATACGTGGTACTAATAATGATATAAATAAACTACGTGAAGATTTAAAAGAACATGCATTGTCTGATGCAAAAACTAGAGAATTTATGGCTACTAATTATTCTACACGTAAAGAAGTATTTAATGAAATGAATAAACTACTAGCAAGATTTGATAAGTTAGAAGAAAAACTAGATAGATGGATGGAGAAACACTAATGAAAAATAAAAAAATTAGTAAAAATATGTTTAAAGCATTAGAAGATGCAGGTTACTTTGATATAGGAATATCAGATGAACTTGAAGATACTGAAGAAATTGATATAGCAGGACAATGGGGAACATTTGTAAAAGATCCTATAACAGGTAGATTTTTTCGTGAAGGTACTTTTGGAGGAGGTTCTACAACACCTACTCCTAAGGATGGTCCTTGGAGTCCTACTCCAGATAGATCTCGTTTAGGAAATTTTATAAATATATTAGGAAATATGGTTCCTTTAGGATTAAATAAAAAAGGTGGACAAATAAAATCTTCTTTAAAAAAAAGAAAACCTTCTAAAGTTAAAACTAAAAAACGTAGAGGAGTAGGTAAAGCTAAAAGAGGTTATGGAAAGGCTATGAAATAGTGTCACCAGTATCTATTACTAAAGAAGCTAATGAATACTTATCAAATACCATAGATGAACACAAAGCATTAGGTGTACAATTATCTATTGAAGGTGGTGGTTGTGCAGGATTTAATTATAAATGGGAATTTGTTAATTCAGAAGTGAAAGATGTTAATTCAGATGAGATTATTAAATTAGATAAAGGTTTATTATACATACATCCTACTGCTATTATGTATGTATTAGGTACAATTATAGATTTTACTAAAGATGTAGCAGGAAGTTATTTACAAATTAATAATCCTAATGCTACCTCACAATGTGGATGTGGAGAAAGTTTTTCTTATGGTTAAATATTTTTTATTTATATTTGCATTTTTATTTTCATTACAAAGTTTTGCACAAACTAATACAGTAACCTCTACCTCATCTACTGTATCTGGTACTACATCTGTAGACAGAACTCCCTCTACAGCTAGTGCTCCTTCTATTATGAATAGTAATCAAGATGTTTGTAGCTTTGCTGCATCTGCTGCTATTCAATCACAGATATTAGGTATAGCAGGTGGTACATCTATAAGAGATTTAAATTGTGAAAGACTAAAATTAAGTCGTGCTTTATATAGAATGGGTATGAAAGTTGCAGCAGTATCCATGCTATGTCAAGACGAAAGAGTATTTTCTGCTATGGAAATGGCAGGAACACCTTGTCCATACATGGGTAAGATAGGAATTGAAGCTGCAGAAGAATGGTTAAATAATCCTGAAAAAAGACCTGATTATGAGAAGTGGTTAAAAGATAATGCTGTTAAAGATGAAGAAATTATTAGTGATGAAGGTGCTCTTGGTATCTTCTCTATTCTTCTTATACTGTTATTCATCTAATGCTCAAATGTTACCAGAGGGTGATACAGTCACTCAAGAAATAGAGACTGAACATCTAGGTGAAGGACATATAGATACAATAACAGAGACTACTACAACTGTTGAACATAAAACAACAGGTGATATACTACACAAAGATACAGGTGTCGTAGCGAATCGCTATGAGGGTGATATGGATCTGGATTGGGGTGGGTTAGGTCCTGCAAGTATGCCTGATTGTACTGCATATTTTGGTACAGGAAGGTGTGGTAAAGGTACGTCTAACTCACATACAACCTTTGATCAGTATGTAGATATATCACAATTTCATATATCAGATGGTGGTGCATTAGAATGGGAATTACAAATGCATCATTCACAAGCAAATACTACAGGATATTTTCAAACAAAAGGATATAATAATAATATTCTGCAATGGGATACAGGGCAGATTACATTAGAGAATAATCAAACACCTACAACATACACAGGAACGTATGATTTTGCAGGAGATTTAGATAAAGTATTTATAAGAGTAGGTGGAGCTAAAAATTATTTCTTTGATAATGTAGAATATACAGTTAATTACAATCATATAACAACATCAGTAGAAACATGGATAGAAATTGTTCAACCAGGATTAATGGAAGATCAAATAACAGTAGAATTAATAGAGCAATATGAAGTTGCTACACCAGAAGAACAATATCAAATGGATGAGATGATGGAAGATTTTGATATGGTTATGACATTTGATATGCCTACTATGGAACAACCTATGGAAGAGATGATGGTAGATATGCCAATAGAAATTGGTACTATGATGGAAGAATATAATGAAGGTACTATATCATATGAAGAGGTTATAGTAGAAGTTCAGGAGATGGTAGAAGAAATACAAGATATAGGTATGGATGTTGATGTGTCTATGCCTACATTAGAAGAGGTTAAAGAGGTTGCTATTGAACAACCAGTAGAAGTAGAAGTGGTAGAAACAGAAACTGTTACAGAAACTGTTGAAGTTATTGAGGAGATTAAAGAAGAACCTGTTGAAGTTGTAGAAGAAACTAACGAAGAACCTACAAAGGAGGTCGCTGATGTTTCTGAAAACAATAACATGGAAGAGATTAAAGAAGAAGCTAAAGAAGAGACTGAACCACAAGAGAAGGAAATTGCGAGTAAGGATATGGATGCAGAAGAAGTGGATCAGAAAACAGAACCAAAGAAATTAGAAACTACAAAAGAACAAGAAAAGAAACAAGAAAAAGCAAACGAGATACTTGCTACAATACAATCACAATATGATCCTGTAGCACAACTAACAACCATAGCATTAGTGACTGCTCTTGGTCCTGATATACAACAATATCAACAACAAGATATAGTACAACAAATGCAATGGTATGCAGAAGAAGAAATTTACGCTGATCAATTAATGCCTGATCCTCTAGGAGATTATTTAACTGTTAGATCAAGCTTACAAATGGAAAGGATGATTCAACAACAATATGAGTGAAGTAGAATATCAAGGTATTAAAGTAAAAGGTGGTAGATTATTTTTAATTTTCCCATTACTAGGAACTTTAGGTGGTGCTATATGGGCAGGATTTGAAGGATATGCTAGATGGGTAGCTATGGAGGAAAAGATAAATGAATATGTTGCTCCTGATCTTTCTGGTTTTACTTTAAAACTAGATATATTAGAAGAAAGAATTATTTCTTTAGAAGATAATATGGGTACAGAATTACGTAGTGTAAAAGAATTGGTAGGTGCAGCACAAGATGATGCACGAACTATAAGAATAGATTTAAGAAAAGATATTAATGAAGTACAGGATCAAGTTGCAGCAGTTGATAGACGTTCTCGTAATATGGATCAAGAAGTAAGAGCTTCTCTTAGACAAACTGAAACAGATTTAAGAACTATGATTGATCATGCAAGTGATAGGTTTGACAATAAACGTACTGCTATTGAATCAGATGCAGTTAGAAGAGGAGAAGTGATAGATACGAAACTAAAAGAATTAGAAGATAGAATAATAAAACTTTTGGAACGTGCTTTAAACAATCCTCTTTCAGGTCAGTAGTTAAAATTAAAAGCCACATTTTTTTATAAGCTCCATTACTTTTTCTTTACCTAATACTTTTAAATTTTTTATAATATTATTTTCAAGAGCTTGAGGTGTCATATCAATTTCATCTTCACTATGAGCACCCCTTACCCTTGATAATAATTCTAATGCTTTGATAGCACTATTTGTATGTCCTTCTTTTTTTGCAAAAGAATATTGATTTTCAATCTCATCAATAACATTAACATTTGTTTCTAACTCATTTTCAAGTTCTTTAATACGTTCATTAATTTCATTACTTAATGGTGTATCACTTTTTAAAAACTTATAACCTTGCGTATGAGCATACTTTTCAGCATATCCTGCAAGACGAGCAGCTTCTGCAGCATTATGATGAACTGCATAATGTTGACAAAACTTTTCTTGCTTTTCATTTAATGCCATTAATTAACAATCCAATGAAAAAGACCTGCAACTATACCAGTAAGAATAGCATAGCATATAGAGTATGTTATCCATTTATTATTTTTATAAGTCTTGCCCTTTTTCTTGTTGCCACCTAAGATCGTTTTTATCTGGTATAATATGTTCTGGATCAGCATTAGGTATTATTCTCCAATCGTTATCTGTCTCTGGTCTTCGCTGTGTAATATCACATCCTGCATAGGTTATCTTAATATCTTCAGGTGAATCCTTTTCAAAGTCTATGATCTTATCATAGTAAGGTCCTACTTGAGTTTTAAAAGTATATACTAACATCTTTTTACAAAACTCTTGACTTAAATCTTTTGAGTAAGGAGCACTTTCAAATTGTGTGCAATCACCTTGAAAACATACAAGTAGCATAGCTACTTTAAATACCTCTGGCATTATTCTGTACCAGTTTCTTTAAGTATTTCTTCTATAACTTGATCTCCTGATGGATGAGTATGGTAATACCATCCACCATATGCTAGTATAGCTACTACAACAGCAGCAATTATCCATTTAATCATTACTTACAACTCCTTCCATACTGCTAGAACTAGCAGATTTAATAACAGTAGCATCTTGTATAACTGAATCTTTTTCTTTAGTAATTGTTTTCTTTAAATAAAATGTTTCAAGAGAACATGCTGAAATTAAAAACAAACTTATTAATAATAAAAATATTTTCATTAAAATTTAAACTCTTGTTCAAAAAAAACAACACCATCATCATCAGGATTTATTTCAAATTGATTTAAATCTTTACCAACTTGTCTATCATATCCTATCTTAAAAGCATCACCATCTGCTTGTTTATATTTACCAAATAGTCTTAATTTACTTTTATCACTCTCATCCATATCATAGTAGTACCTATAACCTCCAGACCAAGTACCTGATCCTTCGTTTGCTTCTGCTTCTTTAGTAGGTTTACTTATAATAGAACCAAGAATAATTATTCCTAAAAGAATCGCTGCAATAATGTATGCAATTTTTTTATTATCTTTGGTCTCTTTAACTTTCTTTGCCATATAGTTAATTCTCCTTGTAAAGTTTTTCTAGCTGACATCCACAGCCATTCGTCTTCGTTGTATGGAAACATGATGCTTATTCTCCTTTAATGCATGTTCCCATTATACCTTCGTTTGATGTAGAAGTCAAGTATATTTTTAAATTTTTATTATCATTCCATATTTTACTTACTTTGTTTAACCACCACTCATGGTCATGCACAGTTACATGTACATTTTCTCCTTTATATTTACCTGTTTTAAAAGTTTTTTTAGCAGGTAAGGTAGATACATTAATAAACATAGTGCTTCGTGAAAAAGAACATAAGTCTCTTATAACCCAATTTAAATCTTCTTCAGGTATATGTTCAAGAACATCAGTACAAATTACCATGTCATATTTTTTAGTGGGTAGCTTATCATGTTCTGGATAAGCAGGATCATATAAAAATAATTCATCTATTCCCCACCATTTATGTAATGGTTTATCAAAGTTAGGTATCTTCTTTTTAGGATCTACATCTCTATGATTCTCTTTATAAGGTATAGCTTTACCACATCCATAATCTAATATACTTTTACAATTATTATGTAACAATATATTGTATATATCATATGCAAAAGGTACTAAACTTATACCTCTAAACTTATCTTCTTCTTTATGTAGATCTTTGTAAGCTTCTACAAGTTCTACATATTTTTTAGAAGGTTCTGGTTTCTTTGGTAGTACGTAATTATCCATCAAATGTTTCCTCAAATGTTTTTGGTTTAGGTTGTAATTCCCACAAAGAAGAAACTAAAGTATCTTTACCAAATAAATTTAAACTCATTTCCATTGGAGGATTTGTAAAAGTTCTTTCACAATCCTGTGCCATAGCTAATAACTCTCCAGTAGTCCAATAGTTTTTATCACCTACACCAACCTTAAAATATTTAGGTTTAGGTTCTTCATCTTCAGCACCTGTTGTTTCTTTCTTTTGCTCTTCAGTAGGTTCTTCCATGCTACAATCAAAACCAAATAAATCAAAGTGTCTAAATCCCATAGTATGCATGATACCTAATGCTCTCATGGCAGCACATGTACCACCTGTAATAAGAGTAGAACCTTCAGGTATACCTATCTCTGGATTTATTTTTACTGATTGATTTTGTATTTTCTTTTCTTGCTCTTCAGGATCACGTAATGATTCTGTAAATGCATGCCATCCATGTATCTCTGCACCTTTCTCTATAAGATATTCAGTAACAGAAGGATCTGTCATAGATGCTACAAAGAACTTTGTTTTCTTTTCTATCTTTTTAAATAATTCTTTTCTTACTACACCATGTGTACTTGTACCTGTAATAGGTCTAGGATCAAGAACAATACATGCCCAAGGTATTATACCATTGTTAATAAGTGTAGGATAAGAATGTTTTACACAAACAATTTTACTAGTAGGATTATTTCTTATGTGTGTTTTTAGTTCTTCTATATTTAAATAAGGACCACCTGATACAAGAATAACATTACCTTTATGTAAAGGACATTTACCTAACCATGTCTTTATAAGTTTTAAATTGTTTTTAATATTATCTCTAATAAAATCTTTAGGTACACAATCACGAGGATTAACTACAATAGGTACACTTAATAAACTTTTAGGTATATCAGGAAGAGATTTATCATGTAGTATAAGTGCCATGTGTGTAAAGCCACCACCACGTACTCTATCTTGAGAAGGAATAATCCATCTACGTATAGTCTTATGACCTTTTAATCTGTCAGTTAAAGTATTTGTACCATGATATTTTTTATCAGGAATATTTTTGTCATCATCTTCTCTGAAGAAGTTATCTACCATAACAACAGGAATATGTTTTAAATTTTGATAGTCACTTTCTGTAGTCTTAATACTATTACCACCACCTATTAAAGCAAAGTCTGCATCTAAATCAGTACGATCTTTTAGTATATCTCTGGAGTTACCTTTACCTAATTCAAACGTAAAGACTTTCTTTTTCTCCATCATTTTTGCTCTAAACTCTTGTAGTCTTTTTATCACAGCAGCTTTAGTATTGTGAGCTTTAACATTAAATTCTTCTGCATCTGTCTCCATAGTACCATCTTCAAATAAATCAAAACCTCTATATAATATTTCATCTTGATTTTCAAAAGCAGCAAGAGCCATCTCAATAGCACGACCACCATTCCAAGTACCTACTTCTATAATAGATTTAGGTTTATACTCTCTTATAACATCAGCTAAATGTTTATGTCTTGAAGGTGTTATATCTTGAGAGGTGTGCTCTTCTGATAAAGAAACTAATCTGTTACCTTTAACATCTCTAACAGGAATAGTATTAACATTATGTATACCTTCAAAGTGTGTAATGTATTCTTTTATTTGTGGAACAGGTTGTATTTTCATACCATGAGCTTTGTATATATTTAAAAGTCTCTCTGTTATAAAAGCATCATTCCATTCTCTATATTGCAAGAGTTCTCCTGATATATAAGCACCACGTAAATCACCAAGTAAATCAAGAGCAGGTCTTTTATTTAAATTAAAAGCCATGAAAGAACAGTCAACATATCTTCCACCATCTATATCTCTTGCACCTGCAAAAGCTATATCACAAGCTTCAGGTAACATACCAAGTATATCATCAGGTACTAATCTTTTACTACTAACAGAGTCAGCATCAATCCATATTAACCAACCTGCTTGTGCATCTTTCTCTGATAATTCAAATGCATATTCTGTTAAAGCAAATACTTTATGTGACCATCTTAATGCATCTAGTCTCCAGTTATAAGGTATCTTACCAAACTCTGTACCATCATGTTCTTTATTTACTTTTAAAAATTCTGTGTATTCTTCTATAGAATCTAAAGGTTCTAAAGATACATCAGATTTAAAAGAATAATTTTTAGGATCAAGTTTATGATAATAACATTTTAATTTTAAACTAGGTTCCCAATTATTATCAATAGAATTAATAAGGTGATGTCCTGCAACCTTATATATTTCTTCATTAAAAGAAGTAACAAAATTTATTTTGGTCATATCATATAATCTTTCGTTGGATCAATCATGTTGTTCATTTGTAACCATTGAGCATCATTACACCACTCAACTGCATACTTACCTTCTATCTCTCCTCGTGGTTTCCAAGCATTAAACCAAGGACCACCTGTTGTAAAGTGTACATTCTTTGCATCTAGTTCAGGAGAAGAGTGACTATCCAACCAATTCCATTCTTCAGGTATTCTACCTATGTCTGCTTCTTTATCAGGCAACCATTCAAAACCATGTAGCCATCTACCTGTTTGTGTATTAACCACTTCAGGTGTAAGTCTTTTATTTAATTCATGTCCACAGTTAAACATCATAAGACTTGACCAGTTCTTTCTACGATAAGGTTCTTGTACTTTACCATCCATCTTTGTAGATTTAACTGGTTCATATTTATGATGCACACACCATAGAGGATAATAATCCATACTACAAATATCAAACAATTCATTTATATCTGCACGAACATACATATCTGAATCCATAAATAAAGCTTTACCTTCATACATGTTTAAAGCAGGTACTAAAAATCTTGTAAAACTAAACTCTGTAGAAAAAGGTCTACCATCTATAACATCATAAGGTTGACCATCAATCATTTCAGATTCTCTTCTATATAAACCCATTAGTTCCACTATGTTTTTTCTAATTGGAACTACTCGTATATTTTTACTGGAAATTCTTTCCAATGAAAATTTTAAAACTTGATATGCTGTTTCTTCTTTTGGATCATACCCAATATAAACTGTATTCATTTAATCTCCTTTGGTGAGGGAGTGAAAGGAAATAGAAAACACTCCCTCAATTTAAGTTAGTGTATTGCTATTTCTTTTGGTTTTTGTTCTTCAGGTATGTTATGTTTTAGACTTACAGCTAATACACCATCCTCAAACGTAGCATCTTCAACCTCTACATTATCAGCTAAACTAAAGCGTTTAATAAAAGATCTTCGTGCTATATTCTTATGAAGATATTCTCCATTAGAATTTTTTGAATTAGATTCACCTTCAATAGTTAGATAATTATCTTTAAGGTTAATCTTTAATTCATCTTTTTTAAAACCTGCGACTGCAAGTTCTATACGATAATCATTATCACCTTCTTTAACTATATCATAAGGTGGGTAATCATTACCTGTTAAGCTATCATTTTTATGTAGAGATACCATATGATCCATCAAATGATCAAATCCTATAGCATATCTATTTATGTTATGAAATAAACTCATGCTTTTCTCCTTTCATTAAGCGAGTTATAGAACCCAAAATGGCATTCTATGATGTAATTATGACACACTTTACTATAAAAGTCAAGCATTTTTTTATAGTCTACCTAATCTATGAAAGATATTCATTAACTTTTCTTGTTCTTCTTTATCAACTGGAAAAGCATTATTAAGATAATATGTTATTACTTTTCTAATTAATCCAACATCTGCTGTAGCTAATGCAGGTTTATTTTCTTTTGTCATTATATATTCTCTTTCTTTATCTGTATAACTTAACCAATTAGTTATCTGCTCACTTGTTCTATGGCAACCAATACAAATATCATTCTCTAGTGTACATACACCAACACAAGGTGAATTGATCACACTCCACACATTCCATCACACTCATCCACTAATCCATTACCTTCAAATAGTTCTATTTGATTACTTGTTTTTAAATTTTCTAAATCAACTTGATCTAAAGGTTTACACGATCTGTGCAAATAAATTTTTGAATCTGTTTTTGTACCTCTTCTAATCTGTTTGTCAAACTTTATCACATCATCCCATTCTTTAGGATAATTATTTTTTAAATGTAGCCATTCAGTATTAGTTTTATATGGGCAGAAAGTACACGCTGATCTTGGTGGAACCTTATTATAATATTTAGTAAACCATTTCTCACAATCTTTTCTTTTTATTTTTAAATCAACTAATGGATAAACATTAGTAATCCATTTAATTTGGTTTGTACGCATACGAAACATTTCATCATACGAAATGCCCATTAACATCTCAACATTAGTTCCTTTTTTTCTATGTTGACCTTTCTTTAATCCTAATAATTTTCTAACATATTGATTAACAGGATTAATTTTATATAATCCTGTGCATTGTCTTTGTAACAAACCTTTTTTATTGGTATCTTTATTATGAGTAAAGAAAGGTATATGTACAAATTTATATTTTGTTTTTCCTTTTGCAGTATCAATCGTATCTTGTTTTAAATTTCCAAGAGATACTTTATAAATAGGATAAGATAACTTAGTTTCTAACCAGTCTAGCCAATCATATACTTCTTTAGGTTCGCCTTTAGTATCAGCAAATATTGCTGCATCTACCATAGGTAAATCACCTCGTTCAATCATTAATGCTAATGTACTACTCTGTACTCCTGCTCCTAAAGAAAGTATACGCATTATATATCTACCAGTTCACATACACCTGCAGTACATGCAAGTTCTTGTGATCCTTTTGTTGTATCTTCTGTTTCAAACTCTTGAAGTTTATTCCAGTTAATATCTGTAGGCATTTCTTTTGCTAACTTCTTATATGTTTTCTCATCTATATCTTGATAAGGTGCTTGTTGATATGTATGATCAGAGAAAGGTAAGAAAGATATACCACTTACATATTCAAAGTTTTCCCAACACCATGCACCTACAGGAATCCATTCATCTTCCTTAACACTTATAGTTACAGAAGGTTTATGTTCACACCAATGTTGTGCATAACATTTCCATATCTCTAATTGCTCAAGAGCAGACATATCTTTACGACATACTGAACCTTTAGGAGCCATCATAGGAAAAGAAAATACAGTTGTATGTTCTGGTTTTAAATAATCAGGTTCATTAGGTATACCAGATGCTTTCATAAACTCTGTTAATGGATCTTTATTATCACCTCTAACTGTTCTAATGTAATAAGGATTATGTCTTGCATGTATACCACTAGCACTATCAACTAATTGACTTACAGTACCTGAAGGTTTCACACAAGTAATAGCAGTTGATTGAGGTATGCCTAATTTTTTAGCAAGTTCTTTATTTGTATCTACTGCATGTTGTTTTAATACTTCTAATCTAGGAGCTAATCCATCAATAGTATTAAGCTCAACAGAATCCATAATTCCTGTCAAAGATACACCAAGTAATCTTTCTTCTTCAGTATTGTTCTGCCATCTCTTACGAAGATAACCAAAGTTTGTAAAGGTAGATTGTATTGTACCTAGTATCGTAGCAAGTTTAACTTTCTTTACGAGTGTAGTCATAGTATCAGTAGAACGACATACAACTTCAGTTAAGTTACAGAATTGATTAGGTCTTAATATAATTTCACTACAAGGATTAGTACCAAAATCCCAGGATGCATCTCTTCTACCATTCTCTGCAGCTTTTGCTTGAGCAGATGCTCTATTAAAGATACCTCTCTCACCTGATTTACTTTCATATAATGATAGCCATTCTTTCATAAAGATACCTACATCAGGTTTCTCTGTATAAGCTACAGAGTTATTAGCTAATGCTCTTTGTGGATTTTCATTCCACCATTCACCCATTTTAGCACCACGAATACGTTGATCAGATAAATTAGATAAAGATATAAGTGCTGATCTACGTACACCACCTACAACTACTACCTCACCTGTTTTACATACAATGTCATGGCATTCCATAGAAGATAATTTTCTACCTCTTGCTTCTTTAAATTTACTAATAGTAAAATCAAAGAGATCAACTAAAGGTTGTGGTCCACTAGCTCTACCACCAAAGGTTTTAAGTCTAGCACCTGCAGGTCTTACTTTTGTTACACTTATCTTGGGTATACGTGCAGTATATAAAAAAGAAATAAGATCTCTAAATGCTCTTGCCCATCCTTCTTTAGAATCAGCAACAGAAATAACATCATCTGTATTTTCAAACTCTTGATCAGGTATAGTAGGAAGCTTGTCAGCATACTGTCTTTCAACAGAGAAACCTACACCTGTACCATTCATAAGTATATATAACACTTCATCAAATGCTTTTGGACTATCAATAGGAATATAAGAACAATTATAAGCAGCAACATTCTCTCTATCTAATGCTCCACCTGCAGTCATTAAAGCTCTCATAGATGGCATCACTTGTAAAGAGAGTATAGCTTCTTCTAATTCTTTCCATTCTTTATCTTTAATTATACCTTTATAATTTACATCTATTTGATTTTTAAAATAAACTATAAGTCTACCTACAGTTTCAGTCCATGTCTCTCTTCTACCTTCTTCTTCTAACCATCTTGAATACCTAGACATATGTATAAATGATTGATATTCAGTAGGTAAATAATTACTTCCCATCATTGATGCCATTTATTTCTCCTTTCCATACTTTAGTTCTAATATTAATTCTGCATAATGAATTACTTTTTCTATATCTTTTCTACCTTCGCCTTTTGTTTTATGACGAGTTATGTATTTTACCACATTACCCTCTAAGAAGTCAAGATTATTTTTAACAATATAATCTATTGGTTGTATAGCACAGTTTTTATAATGGTCTCCACCTATTTGTTTAGAGGTAGCATTATCATATTCATATTCATATGTTCCTTGTAAATTTCTTTTTAATAATTCTTCTTCTTTATTTCTTCTCTTCATATAATCTCTATAACTTTCATACTTCCATCCTCTGTCTTCAGGATTTATCCAAGACTCTTCTGATTCTTTGTCTGACATATTTTATCTCCTTTGAATTAATGACTTTAAGTGCGAAACTTCTTGTATACTGTGCATCCATACCTGCATTCTCACAGACATACTCAAAGTTATCACATGTTACACCTACGCTACAGAAAAACCAAGCACGAGCATTAGCTCTTTCAACACTTGTACGTGATGATTCTATTTTAGTCTTTTCTTTTGTAGCATCTAATAATGCTTGGAATATAACAGATAAAAATAGTAATCTTTCAGGACTACTCTCTTCATACTTGTCTATCTCTGTTAAGATTCCAAGATAGTCTTTGTTCATAGTCTAGTCTTCTGTTGTTATTTCATCTCTAAATGTATCTATTAACATATGTGCAGCTTCATCAGCACTTGCAGCTAACTCAACCTGTTTAATAAATTCATCAATCACTTGTGGATGTTCGCCTATACCCACAGGATTCTCCATGTATATACGAGCAGTAGCTAATGCTTTGTCTCTTTTAGATTCAAATTCAGCCAATGCAGTATCATACATTGCTTTCTTTAGTGACATCTTTTACCTCCTTTCTTTCTACAGGTCTAAAAAATTTACCACCTATATAATTATTGTAATACTTATGATTATCTGAACCTTCAACACAAGAAGTTAAAACATTATGTTGTACTTGATAAGCTAACTCATAATATTTTAAACTTCTTTTGTTTTTAAATTCATCAATTACTTCAAACTTAAAATTTTTCTTACCTATTTTTTTTATATCTTCCTTTAAATATTTTGAAGAACCCATATATGATTGCCAACGTGATTGTCTTTTAGACTTACCAATTAAATATTGTTTACATCCTATATATTTTTTTTCTGTCTTCAAGTTAGTAATAATATAAACAAAACCAAACTGTTCAAGATCAGGAGTAAAAGGTTTACCTGTTCTTAAATCTACCCAATGATTTTTTACCAATCTAAAACCTCATCTACGTTAGGTTCTTTACCAACATTCGTAAGAAACCTTGTACCTTTTGCATAATTAAAAGCACGTAGTCCTTTACCTTGATTAGCATCACTCCAACAAGTACGCTTATGTGAACAATACAAGCAACCAATAGCAAGCTTACGATTACCACTAACTCCATCAGGTATATCATCATAACACCTATCAGGTGGATTGTCTTGTTCCATAACTCCTTTAAGGTAATCAATTCTTTCTTTAGCATTTATCATTTCCAATGAATGAACAGGTGTCAAACATATGTGTCCATGTTGTTTATCAATAGCTAAGAAGGCAGCTTCTTTAACATTATTACCTTCAGCATAAGCTGAGATCTGTGCAATATAACCAAAAGGATCATCAGAATATAATTTATTTTTAGAAAACTTTTCAAAGCTCCTGCCTGATGCACTCTTACAATCTACAAGAACACCATCAATAACACAATCTTGATGTCCTTTTATTCCATTAACACTAACCTCTTTTTGTTGATCAGTAACAGTATGTCCTGCTAATCTACAAAATAATATCAACAAGTCTTCTAGTAAATGCCCATATAAAAATTTAATTCTTGTATAAGGTTCTAAAGGTTTAGGTTCATCTTTAGAATGTTTATCATACCATAACTGTCTTGTTGGTTTACCTATTGCAGATAATCTAAGGTTACGTTTTTGCGTAGGTTTTTCTTTTAAAAACATTCGCAATGTTTCTTTAACACTATCTGCAAATAAATCTAAATGTTTATCTACTTCTTTCTCATCTAAATTTGTTTCTTTTATAGGATCAAATAAACTGTATATATCTTTTACTAAATTATCTATTGATTTCATAATAAATAATGGAGAGATACTCGTTCAGTAGTACCTCTCCATCCTTTCATTGGTTAGTTAGAAGCGAAGGATAATTCCTCATCAGACTCATTACTTACAAAGCCATCAGGAACTACTTCAAAAGCTTCGTCTGCATCAGCATCAGAGTTGTAAGGTATTAAATTAGTTACCTGTACAGCACGAAGATCAGCAGATACTCCAGAACGACCTTTGAACTCCCACTCATATGTAGTATAGAGTACATTAACTTCTGAACCATTACCAATTAAAGTTCCAGACATGTTTCTTTTAGAAGCATCAACAACTTCAGGTGCTTTATTCATTCCACCATCTTTACGTCTAACTTTTCTTTTGATGGTAACAAAATCACCTCTGTCGTCATTCTTATTTTTGATGGAAAGACCATCAGCTTTAGCAACATCAGCATTCTTTTTATCAAGATTACCAACGTCAATAGACCACACACCATCTGAATCAAATGTTGTGTTTGGACTCGTTACGCTTGCCCAATAAGCGTTTCCTTTAATAACACTCATAACTGTGTTCCTTTCTTTATTATTAATAAATGAATTATGACACACCTCAACATTTTTGTCAAGAGTTTTTTTCATAATAAATGTTTTATTTAATTTTAATATTAAACTCATCTCTATTCTTGAGATAAGGTCTTGTTTTCCTTGATGTATTCTACCCCATGTTTTGTATTCAGCATCTTTATAACTTACTACTCTAGTATTTTTATCTACAACTTTGTCAGTTAATTCTACCAACTCTTTTGCATAGCACCATACATAGTCATGCTCTCGTTCAAATACAAAGTAATTACAGTCACCATACAACCAACCTTTCTTACCCATTGTATTTTTAAACTCAACAACAATCCATGCGTCATCAAAAAACCTGTTCTTATTTCCAGTTCTTCTAGCTTTTACATCTACACTAACTGTCTTATTATCTTTTGTTAGATAGAAATCTATATGTCTAAACATATTCTCTTGGTCATTTGCTATACCAACTGAATAACCATGCTCTTGCACAGTCTTTATAAATTCATTTTCTACTTGTATACCACGCTTAATATAATTAGCATGATCTTTTCTTCCTTTAAATTCCTGTACTAATGTGTCTGTGCCCATGTTCTTCCTACCTTCCATTCGTTATCCAAAGGACATTTCATGTGTAATTGTTTCTCTGTATCTTTCATAGCATCTTTTGTTAGCTGTCCAAATCTTTTAACATCTTTGTTAAGGACTTCAAACTGATACTCATCATGTATAGATGCTACAAGTTTTGCATCAACACCCATTCTTCTGATACGTTTAATCATATTGATAAGCCATACCTTACACACAACTGCACCTGCACCTTGTATTAAGGTATTCAAGGCACTATGAGGACTACGTATATGTAATAGTCTACCATCAATACCTTTAATCATACCTTTATTTGCAGCTTTTGTAACAGAATCTCTTACTCTTTTTAGAGCAGGCATACTTGATAAGAACTTATTAATTAATTGTTGTCCTTCTTTAGCACCTGCTCCTACTATTTGACCTATCTTAGATGCACCTGCACCATACATAAAGGCATAGATAAAGGTCTTTGCCTGGTCTCTATCAGTTAATCCTGCCATTTGCATATTGTGTGTATGTATATCACCTGTCAATAATATGTCTGTAAATGTAGCATCATTCATTAAATGTGCTAGACATCTCAACTCTAATCCACTTGCATCTGTACCCACAATAGAATGAGTGTAAGGATTATCAACTGTCCAACAATCCCTACACTCTTTTCCATATGGAGAACGAACTGCAGGTATCTGTGCCATGTTAGGAGAGTGATGAGACATACGACCAGTAATAGTTTTAAGAGTCATAACTCTACCATGTACTCTACCATCTGTGTCATCACATGCTTCTATCCATGACTTAATCTGTGCGATACGCTTCTGTAAAAGAAAGAATCGTGAAAACTTTTTTGCTTCAGGAAGTTCTATAGTATCCAGAACTGCTTCATTAATAATTATATTTCCTTTATCTGTATGTTGTTTAGGTTTCCAACCTAGTTCCATTAATCTTTCTGCAATCTGTTGTCTTGATCCTATATTAAATGGTATGTATTTTGTTTTTGTTTTCAACTCAACAACTGTAGGATCAAAGGTAGTTACTGCCCACTTTTCTAAACCATTAGCTTCATCTCTTAATTTATTATATAAACTCATAGCTTTCTGCATATCTAAATAGAAACCATTCTTTTCTTGTTGATCTATAATCAAACGTACTTGATGCTCAAGATACACAGAAGATTTAGAGAAACCTCTACCTTCTTTTTGTAATACTTCAAATAGTTTATGTGTAATATGTACATCTTGTTTACAATATTCTAACATGTCTGGTGTATATACTTCAAAAGTATCTACATCTCCTTTAGGCATAGCCAATCTATTTCCCCATGCTTCCAGACTATGACCATTATCTCTTATGGGATTGAGTAGTTGTGATAATATAAGTGTATCCACTATTTGATGTGGTTTAATGTTAGTACCAAGCAATCTATTAAGCACAGGAGCATCAAAAGATATTCCATTATGCATAATAAATTGCTTAACACCTAGTGACCAATCTCTAAACCCATGTAGCAGGTCAGGAGGAAAAGGATAAACCTTACCTGTATCTACATCTTTAGCCACAACACAATGAACCTTTGTGGGATTTAAACTATCTGCTTCTATATCAACTACTGCTCTCATTATCCTTCCAATCACAATCTTCTGTTGCACCACACCAATTACACTCTTCGCCTTTTGCTATTTCCATTTCTGTTTCTTCAACAGGACAGTAATGTGTCCACATCTCTGGTTCATCTTTCCATTCATGCCAATACTCATTGTATAATATCATGGGAGTTCTATCACCTACCCATGCATTTGCAATATTAAATTGAGCAAACTCATCTGCTTCTTCCCATGTCATACCATCTCTTTCTCTTAGTATCTCACATATTTTACTGTAAGAATATACAAGCAAAGGTTGTTTACTATGCTGCTCTCCATATCCTATGATAGCATCATCAAAACCATCTATCTTCAGAGTTTCTTTTTCAAATATATCAAAGTCTATCAAAATGGTATCTCCTCATCATCAGAATTATTATCGCTTACTTCGTATGGATTGTCAATCTCTTTCATACGACCTGTCTCTTTATCATAAAAGAGATGTGTAGCTATACCTGTCTCACCTGTATATCTATTCTTTAAGATACGTAGTGTTGTGGTATTAGAAATAACATCATCTTCATCTTGCTGATTTCTTTCTAATGCTATAACACCATCAGATAGATGTGCAATAGATGCACTCCCTCTCAAGTGAGACAGAGTTACCTCTCTTCCATTCTCATGTCCAGTATCACCTGCAGGTCTACGTAGATGTGAAACCAATAACAATCCTATACCTGTCTGCTCTACCAAAGAACGTAGCTTTGTCATTAGAACATCAATAGATTTTCTTTCATCTCCATCATCTTGTCCTGATACAAGAATAGATAAATGATCAAGGAATATCCATTTACAATCCAATGCTTGTGCCATAAATCGTACTCGTGAAAGTATCTCGTCATTAGATATAGAACCAAAGTGGTCAAAGGCAAAGAACCTACCTGTACCCATAGTATTATCAAACCATGTGTCTAGTTGGTCTTGACTATAGTTCTTACGTATCTCATTAATATATAGTCTAGCATTTGCTTCAACAGACATGATATTAAATGCAGTATTTTTTGTACTCTCTTCCAATGCAAGTATACCTACATTATCATTTGTATTCTTTAACATATGATACATAAGCTCACGCATAATAGAAGACTTACCCATACCTGCACCACTTGTAAAGGTAATCAACTCACCAGTACGCATACCATAAGTCTTATCATTCAGTTTATTCCAAGGATATAAACAAGTCTCACAATACTCTTCTTCAAATAATGTAGACTTCAAATCTTTTAGATTGACTATACCTGCAGGAGTATAAGGTTGTGCATTCCACCATGCTCTTGAAAACTCTTCACGCTTACTGACCTTTAGATATTCATTCGCATCTTTGTATTCCATGTGCATAATCTTACACTTGTTAGGTGAAAATAATTGTGCAACCTTTTCACTTGCTTCTCTTCCTTGCTTGTCCATATCAAAAGATATAACAATATTCTGAAAGCTATCTAGGTATTCAAATGCTTTCTTACAATCACGTAATGCTGAATGAGCACCTGTCTTAACAGATACACATGCCCACTTACTACCTAATAATTCATAAGCAGACATAGCATCTACTTCACCTTCAGTAATTGTAATGTACTTACCATTAGGAGCAAAGATATTCTGACCAAACAATCCTGCATCAGTCATACTACCTTCAGTCCACATGTTTTTTGTAGCCACATCTCTTACCTTGTTTGCAATATTATTACCACCTTCATCAAAGTATTTGTAGATGTGGTGTGTATTCATATTACCATTGACTTTAACATCAGTATTATATTTCTGTGCAGTTTCTTTAGATATACTACGTTCACTCAACGCACCTAAAGTTCCTACAGTTTTTATAACACTTTCTGTTTTCATTGGTATAACTTTTTCTGCTTCCATTTTATTTCCTTTGCTATTAAAATGTGTACCACATACAAAACAATGACTATAACCTTCCTTATGTTGTACGTTACCATCACTTGATCCACAATTAGGACAAGGACCTCTATCTAACCATTGTTTATCCATAGTATTAATCCAAATCATCTAAAGTATTATCATATAAATCTTCAACAAAGTCAAGCTTATCTTCCATTACTTCTTTCGTATCTTGTTTGGCTAATGATTTAGCTTCTCCCATATCATAACCTTCAGCAAGATATTCTTTTAGAAACTCACGATAAACTTGACGTTGCTCTCTTTCCCAAAGTTCTTTGCTAGTCATTTTTCCTCTTCCATGCTTGAGGATCATCAGACCATACATGATCTGCCCAATGCCAAGGATAAATATCCCCATGCATGTCTGGCTCATCAGATTTTCTAGGTGATATGCCATATAAATCTTTCATATCATCTATTAAATCTAATAGTTGTTCTATTTCCCAGGCAGTTATATACTTAATGCCTGACTCTCTATAACTATTTGCAAAACTATTACCTGAATTAAAAATATCAAGTAAACCTTTCTTTTGTTTGGCATTTAAAACCATAGCCACTTTTTCTTTAACTTGCGTCTTCATTATTTTTTTCCTTTCGTTGTTATAAACATCTGCTTCTTTTCTTAACCAATCAGTAAATGTATTAGTCATTCTTATCTTCCTTCTCTATGTGTGTTGCATCTGGATTTTCCACAGGCATTGCCCATCCATCTGCTGTTGTAAACTCTTTTTCTAAACCTAATCTGCTACGCAGTTCATTACATTTCTCATTCAATTCTTTGATGCGTATGTATGCATCTCGTAACTGTCTTTGTAAATCTTTAACATTTTTTCTGAGTATTTCTTTTTCTGTCATTATCTCTACTATCCTTTTATTATTTATCAGGTGTAATATTTACAGCAGTTGAAAGCTGTTCCTTTAAATGAGTGCATTTTATTTTTTCTACTATATCTGTAAATAATTTTTTACCTTCTTCATTAGAAACATTATGCCATTCTAATGACTTACCTCTTTCATTTTTACTAAGTTTTATTTTTCTATTATTTTTTTCACAAAAATTAATGAAATGTGTTTGCATAAAATGTTCATTTATAATTAAATCATCTGTTAAATGATAATCTAAAACTTTACATTCTTCTAAGTTTGAACTATTAAATTGACTTAACCTGGCTTTAAATTTAACAGTCATTCCTATCTTAACCCAATCTCCCCATGTTTTATTTGTTAGCATATAAAGATAACCAAACTCTCCTTTTTGTAATTTAAATGTTGTTGGTTTTTGATATGGATTTTTATTAAACTCTTTAGCACTTTCTCTAAAGAAAGATATAGGAATATCTTCCACTTTCTCTACTATTTTACCTTGTTTTTCTAATTCTTTTTTTATTTCTTCTACACGTTTAAGAATTTTGTTATTTAAAAAACCAGTTTTACTTTGTTGAAACATTTTTGACATAGCTCTTCCTTTGCTATAACCTGCTAACTTAGAAGATAATGCTGCGTTTCCAGTTCGTGCATAATACTGACAATATTTTTCTTGTTTAGCTGTTAAAGTATTTTTATCATAGCGACTTATAGATTTTTTCAAATCATATTCTCTCTCTATTTGTTTATTTAGTTCTTTATTATTTTGTTCTCCTCGTAAAACTAAATTTTTCTGTGATTGTGATAAACCTTTTTCAAAAATTTTATCATCAATATTATTAGTTTCTTCTTTATTTTCTTTTTCATATTGTTCTTTATAAAATTTTATACGTTCTTGAATAGCAGAACTACATTGTAGTTTGTTTAATAACATATATCCATATACCCAATAAGATTTAAATCCTGCTAGTTTAGCAGACTGCGAAGCATTATTATTATTTGCATAAAATTTACAAAAGTTATCTTGATTTTTATTTAATAAAAATTGTTCTATTTTTTGTATGTTCATCTTTCTTATCCTTTACTATTTTTGTATGTAAAATAAATGTTTACCTATCTTTGCTATAAAATAAAATTCATTTGCCCATTTAGGACTTACATAAACTGCATGATAATGTGTACTACCTACAGTTGTTGCTAATTCTACGTTGTTTAATGCTAACTCTGCTATGTTATAAGCATCTTCTCTTGCTTTTAAATCTAGCATACGTTCTGGTTTTCCATCACAATAAAAAGAGAAAGCACATTTGTTTCTTACAATATATCCTCTCCAATATACACCATCATGCACAACTTTGCAAATAGTATTTGGAAAATCTTTTCTTTTCATTCTTTCTAATATAACATTTGCAACTGCAATCTTTCCTTTAAAACTTTCTGACCTTGCTTCATAATAGATAGCTTCAGCTAAACATTTTTTCTCTGTTGAATATTCTTCAGCCATTGAACTTATTATATAACAATAAGCAAAGATAATACCTATTATAAAATATATACTTCCTATAACATATCTCATTATTGCACCCTTAATATTTGTAACCCTTCATTATTTTCAAAAGGTTCTAGTTCTCCTAATCCATTTCTATCTAGTAATCTATCAATATAATCTTCAGCATCTTCCTTTGTATTAAAGAACATAGTATCTCCTGCAAAGGTTGCTAAAGGTTCTAATACTATATCTCTATCTTTAGATAAGAATGCTATGATATAATTACAAGTTCTTGTCATGTTCCTACCAATCCAAACGTACCTAAAAACATCATTACTATTACATACATAAGCCATAATAACACAATGTATTTACAAATGTCAAATAATATTTTAATTATTTTACCCATCATACGCATCTAACTCTACCCATTCTTCTCTCATGTTGGGATAGTCATACCCTGTCCTATACTTCTTATTAGTATACCAATCTGGTGCATCTCTGCCTTTCTCCCACTTGGCTATGTCTTTCTTATCATTCACATAATACTTTCTGTATGCTAATACACTCTCATCAGACGCACACTTGTATTCATCTGGCATACATTGTGGGTGTGGTGTCCTAATATTATCAAAACCTAATACACAATCACTTAATGATAAGTCCATGATAACTTGCTGACATTTATGTATCTTGTTATACCTTCTGGTATATTCAAAGCATAACTCCATACCATGTTGCCATAGCCAATCATAATGTCTTGCATCATCTCCTGCCCATAGTGTACATGGGTGGTTCTTGTGTGCTTCTTTGTATGGTACATTCATACCTTGTCCATACCTATGCCATACAGAACATAACATCTGTGCAGTTTCCAATGGCATCTTTACTATGTGCTTATCACATTGCATCTGTGCAGATATGATAGGTGATTTATCTAATACAAATATGTTCATTACCAAAAACCTCCACATTTATTTATATCTTTAAAATAATTTTCTATAATTGTTATCTGGTCTTGTATATGTTCCAAGTCTTGTTGTGTTACATCTTCAACTTCATCTAAACAACAAGCAATAGATATACTTGCTTCTTTTACTGCTTCCATTACTTTTTCCATTATATTTTCTCCACTTTAATTTCCCAAGCAAACTCTCCATCATCATCATGTGGATTTTCAAATAGTATAGCATCATTTCCATAGTCGTCAAGGAAATTTATATTTATTTCTAAATTGTGAGATTTTAAAAGTTTATTTATGATACTCACTCCATATTCAAAGCCATTAGATTTATAGCTATCATTGAATACTATCTCTGCTTTATCAAATTTTCTTTTCATCTGTACAACACTCCCATTTTAACTAACACATCTAATTCTTTTTGTGTCATCTCTTGTACTTTATATACTGAATAAACATCACCATTATACTCTTCGTATGTATTAGTATCTTCATCAAAGTTATCTTCAAATATTTCTTCATCATAACCTTGAGCATACACTTCTTGTATTATATCTTTATCTGTAATAGACTCACCATTTTCATAGTGTGCTAGACCATAATCTTTAAACCATGAGTAATCAAAGTTTTCATAATCACCAGATTGTATTTTAAATTTTACAAATATCATTCTTCATTCTCCTTTTCTAAACAAGAATTACACATGACAGAGTCATCAGGTAATCCCCACATTTCACCTTGAAAAAATGAACACTCATCTTCATAGTGTTCTACATGTCCACAGTAATCACATTCCATAGTTATCATTATACATTCTCCTCATTTAAATCTATTCTATCTATAATTTCGTCATGAATATCTAATTCGTCTGATTGATACCATTCACCATCATAAAACTTTTCTTGAGCTTCTTCTTTACTCTTTGCTTTTATTCTATATTCTGTCGTTACTGTAGCGACTGTCATTATACTGTAGTTATTCATCTTCATTCTCCTTTATTTCTACATCAGAAATATCTCCATAGTCATCAAGATTTTCATAGATTTCTGTTGCTTCTTCTTTGCTATCTGCTTCAATTAAAACAGTATGCTTTGTTGTAAATATATATTCATTCATTCTCAATCTCCAATGCTTTCATTACTCTAGTAAGTTTCTCTCTATCACGCAACAAGAGATTAAAAGTTCTTAACAGATGATACATATCCATATCACCTACATCTATGTAATCTTCTAATCCTTCTGACCAATGCGATACATCAAGAATATCTATTATATCAGAGGGAATTTTCTTGTCATCTATTGCATGTATTACGTCTACAACTTTATCAACTTTCATATTTTTCTCCTTCACTATATTGTTGGTTATCTAAATCTGTAAATCCTTCTTCTAATTCATTAGCAAAATCTTGTAGCTCTGCCAATGGTATTTGTTTTATATTACTTACTTTGTATGCATCAAGAGCCATGCTCTCAACTGATGTGTTCACATCTGCATATGTTTTATATTTTATTTTAGTCATTATCATTCTCCTCTACTAACCAAATTATACCTTCTTCTTCAAGTTCTTTTAATGCTTGTAAAAATTCTTCTGGATAGTCTTTATCTTTATCACTCATCTTAATATCCTTTCACTTCTATGTTCATGTCATGCTCCCATTTATTTTTAGTTATTATAAAACCTATTCTATTAACCCAATGGTATCCACTTGTTACAATCCATGTACCATTTTCTTCTAGTACAGTCCAGATATATCTTTCACCTTCTGGTTTCTTCATAGTTTCTATAAACTCTTTATCATCTACCCATACATCTTCATAGATAGGTATATACTTATTCAAAAATGTTTTACTATAAATAGTTTTACATTTATTTCTGAACTCTGTTAATTTATATCCTCTGCTACGCATAATGATTCTCCTCAAAAAATTCTTGTATTACTCTCAAGTCTTTATAATTACTTTCTTTTAATTTAGATGTTGGAATATCATCAGCACTTTCTACATCATAATACTCTTCATAATGTCTTTGCTCATCACCTATCCAAACATCATGTAAATTACCAAAATGTTTTTCAGCTAATTGTTTACTCATCTTTTAACTCCTCTACCATATCAATAGCATCACATACATTATCATATGTTTCTACTGCTTGTGTTTCTGCTTCTGATGCCAACTCACTTGCTTGTTGTGCAACATTCAAAGCATCTGACGCATAGTCTTTTGCTTGATATAGTTTATCTAGTATTTGTTCTTTAGTCATTGTGTTCTCCATTCGTTGTTAATAAATTTCCAATGTACTTCATAATTGTTATCATCATAGACAACTATGTGATGCTTGTCAAGTTTCTTCCACATACAATCAAACATAGACCATACACCTTCATGTTCTTCTATGAATTTTTTAGCACTCATGCTATTCTTTTCCATTGTGTTCTCCTTTCTTGGTTAGCTCCAAAGTAATCACTAATCCAATCACCATGTCGTAGGTAATGATTAATCATAGTGATATAACCTTGAACATTTTTTAGTTCTGCCTTTGCACCTTCAATTCTTGGTGTTCTATTCGCAAGTCTGCGTAGCTCTGGCAGTTTTTCTTTATTTGTTTTGAGCCACGAGAGTACATCATCTGCATTAAATGTTGCACTCTTTGGTAACTTCAATACGCTTGGGTGTATCTGTGATTTATGCATTACATTCTCCTTAATATGCATCAGCATGGTTAGTAGTATGTTCTTCCCAAAGCCATTCCAATTCTTCCATAACTTCTTGTTCAGTTAGGTTTGGATTTGGGTGTATTAAGTTAGTCATAACTTCAGACATGAAAGAATAAAAATCTTCATGTCCTTGTTTTAGTATATCGTATACATCTTCACACCAATACTCTTCATCTTGCATCATAAGATATTTTACTTGTGACATATTATCTCCTTTCTATAATAAATGTAATATGATTACTACAATATAAAATATTGTTTCTATATTTTCCATTACTTACCTTCTCTATCGTAGCGTTCTTCTTTAGCTAACCACTTTCTTATAAACTCTTTTAAATGTTCTGTCAACTCATCTCTTTTTAATAGAGTTTCAAAGACTGCTTTAGCAGAGCCTAATCTATACCATACATTAGACTTGTGTTCATCTTCTTTTTTCTTTTTAAACTGTAATACTGTCATATTCTTCTCTCCATTCTTTAGTTGCTGAAACAAGTTCTGGATTAACACTCATTATCTCATGTATATAAGCATCTCCATACTCCCATCTATCATATGTCATAGGTGATTTACATGCAGTAAACCATCTTGCGTATTCATTCTTATCTTCATTATCTTTCTTCTGATATGTCTTGAGAATTTTCCATTCAAAATACATACCATTATCTTCATTGACTACACGATATGTAGCATATGCATTGTCAATGTCTTTTGATTTACCAAATTTATTTTTCATTTTATTCTCCTTTTTTTTATAGGCAGATGTATTGGTACGCAACTGTTTCCTCATCTATTAAGTGTCCTACAACTAGTATTTACCATTGGCACACCTATGTTAGTTATACTTTCTCTATTCTTGAATTGTCTTCATTGTGCTTATTATTTTTCTCTAATTTTTTCCATAGAGTTTTAGGAATGTCAACAATTTGTTTAAAGCCATAGCTTTTACTAACATAATTATTCGTGTTAGGTAAAGTAAACTTTAAATTATTTTGAGTCTTAATTGCTTTTAAGAAATATATATTAAAGAATGGTACTTTATATAAATTTTTATTAAAAGCATTTGTATTATCAGACACTAAGTGTCTTGTTATTGTTTGATATTTCATATCAATCTCCTTTTTTATTACCAAAAATGTTACCAATATGGTAACTGCTAATGTTGTGATAAATGAACATGCGTCTGTCTATCTATCACTCTTTGTCCAAAACAACCTGCCTTACAAATTCCACAATGTCCTTTGATTTTCTTATGTGTCTTAGGACATTTGAATTGTCTGGTATTGTCAGACATGGTTGTCTTGTGGTCATCACCATAAAACATGGTCGACCATTTATCATCTATAAGCATCTGTTCTTCCTTCTTAGTTGTAGTAGGGTCAACAGATGCACAGATGGATAAATTCTTTATAGAAAATAAGATTTCTTCTATTAAACTTTTTAACTTTGTATTTCTCCATGCTCTTGTAGGCAACCACCATATAGTGTTAGGTGTTGCTTTACATATTACTTTTATTCTAAATATATCTTGTATATCTTTTATGCCTTCACCTCTTGTCATAAACCTTGCTCGTTCTGTTTGTTTCTTTGCTCTCTGAATTTGCATAACAATTCTGGATAAACTTTTATTATGTATATCATATGTTGTAGGTAAAGATTGCCAGAACTTTTCATCTCGTACATCTTTATCTTTCATACCTTTATATAGTTTATATAACTTTAAATTATAACAAGTGTCATCACAGAAAGATGTCTTGTGTATGCAAGAACCTCGTATATTGTGTTCTGGTATATCATTAATAGGTCTGTTTATACCAAACATTCCTATGTCATCATACCATGATAAAGGTTTATGTGTCATTGTATTCACCCTTCTATAAGTTGTTTAAACTGTTCATATACTTTCTTCTTATTTCCTTTAAGATTATATTCTTCCTTAATAATAGAATAAACAGAACGACCTCGCCTTGTCATACCTTTTATTTCTAAACCTAAAGAAGATAACAATACTTGTTGTCTATATTTTTGTATTGCATCTGGTGTATCTATTACATATCCCATATTAGTTCTCCTTTTTATTAAGACTATCACATAATTGTTGTGCTTTTATTCTGTTGTCATATGTGTTCATGTAGTACATATATTTTTTATCTATGTTTACATTTTTAATCCATATAACAGACTCTTTATTGTATTCACCTATTTCTATTCCAAACATTTTATTCTCCTTGTTTTATTTTGTGATGAAATAATAAACCAACACCACATATATATAAAGTTAGTATAATCATTAAACCCTGTTTGTCAATATGCCAACCTTGATAAAATATTATTAAATATAATACAGTATAAATTATGGCAAAGATAAAACAAATTATACTTAACACTAATGAATAATATTTTTTAATCATTGTATTCACCTATGACCTTTCTGCTAAGTACTACTTAGCTCTAACTCTGATAGAACTACCATCAGCTAAAGTTATATATTTAAAACATGGATACTTAGGAAATCTAGGTAATCCACCATTAGAAGTCGTAGCAGTAATCATGTTCTCAAATTCTGCCATACTGTTACGAATACCTAATTCTTTTTTAATCTGTTTGTTACCAGAATAAAAACCTTTTTTTGTTTTTGTTTTTATTCCAGAAGTTTCACTTATTGTAAACATTTTTTTCCTTTCTGCTAAGTAGTACTTAGCTAAATTATTGATGCTCTTTCCATTCTCTTATACTACCATAGGTGGTAGTAGATGTCAAGGGTTACACTATATGTTGTGTTCACCTATGTAATCGTATTCACCTATGTAATTGTATTCACCTCAAATAAAAAAAATAAAATAAAAAATAAAAATAGCTAAGTAGTACTTAGCAAATAAAAAAGTCCTATAAAATTAATTATAGGACTTAGGGAAGAATTTGAAATTATGAAT
>VTLG01003462.1_pt1 | contig 60276 bp, 78 predicted proteins | sample 4694571 | NCBI WGS metagenome assembly VTLG01 (sample SAMN12604809, study PRJNA352737) | marine metagenome | biome: ENVO:00000447; feature: ENVO:00000209|ENVO:00000569|ENVO:01000036; material: ENVO:00002151; isolation source: viral sequences binned using virsorter ...
CACTGGTATTACTCATTCTTCTGGCACTCTTTCTGTAACACAGGGAGACATTGACACTGACAATGTAACAGAAGGAAGCACAAATCTGTTTACAACTGCTGCAAGAACTAGAGGACACTTTACATACGGCACAGGTATCACACACAGTGCTGGTACTCTTAGTGTTACTCAGGCAGACATCAATACTGATAACGTTACTGAAGGATCCACTAATGTATTCTTCACTAATGCCAGAGCAGATGCGAGAATCGCTGCTGCTGATACTGATGACCTATCTGAAGGATCATCTAATCTTTACTACACCGATGGTCGTGCTGATGCTCGTGTAGTTGCAGGTATCACTGGAAAACTTGATTCATCTGCTGTTAGTGCTTTTGGTTTGACATTGGTTGATGATGCAGATGCTGCTGCTGCCAGATCCACATTAGGATTAGGCACTGCTGCTGTTGCTGCTACAGGTGACTTCGCTACTGCTGCACAGGGTACAACTGCTGACAACGCACTCGCTGCGTCTGCTGTAAGTACATTCGGTGGCACTCTAATTGATGACGCAGACGCTGCTACTGCAAGGACAACCCTTGGACTAGGCACTGCTGCTACCACTGCAAGCACTGCATATGCTACTGCTGCACAAGGTACTCAGGCAGGAACCAATGACACTGACATTGACGCAATTTACACTGAATTAAATGCTATTGGTAATGACGCTAGTGTTACAACCGTTGCACATCTTAAGGCTGCACTCGCCGCTCTATCACGTTAATTAAATGGCATCCCCAAACTCTAAAGCTACTCTTAAAGAATACTGTCTCCGTAGACTCGGCAAACCAGTATTAGAAATTAATGTGTCAGACGATCAAGTTGATGACGCAATAGATTATGGTATTCAGAAGTTCCAACAGTTCCATTATGATGGTGCTGAAAGGGTATATTTAAAACATTTGTTTACTGCTGATGAGATCACAGCAGGTAAAGCATCATCTAATAGTACAGGTGTGGATGGTACTACAATATGGGGTGAGCAAACAAACTTCCTTTCTATACCAGATCATATACTATCAATAGAAGGTCTCTTTGCCTTTACGGATAAAGGTACTAGAAACATGTTTGATATTCGTTATCAAATGAGACTTAATGACTTGTATGACTTTACGTCTACACAGTTCTATCATTACTATATGATTCAGAGTCATCTACAAAGTATTGATTGGATACTTGAGGGTATGAAACCTGTTAGGTATACCACTGTTAATAATAGACTGCATATAGATTTTGACTGGACAGAGGATTCATTAGAAGATCAATATATTGTTATTAAAGCATGGAGGGCACTGCAGCCTGATACTTGGACAGAGATCTATAACCAGATGTGGTTAAAGGATTATGTCTCAGCAAAGATTAAGAAGCAGTGGGGTCAGAACATGACCAAATTCCAGAATGTACAAATGCCAGGTGGAGTCACTCTGAACGGAGAGATGATCTATAACGATGCTGTAGAAGAACTCAAAGTATTGGATGAGCAACTACGTACAGAATGGGAAACCCCTCCACTAGACATGATAGGATAATATGGCAACTAATACGTATTTTTCACAAGGAACTGTTGGTGAACAAGGTCTTACTCAAGATCTAGTTGACGAGCAGATTAAGATGTTTGGAAAGGATGTTTACTACATACCTAGAACATTAGTAAAGGAGGATGGAGTTTTTGGAGAAGACACACTATCCAAATTCGTCGGTGCCTTTCAGGTGGAAGTATATATTGAGGATGCTGGTGGTTTTAGGGGTGATGGCGATATTTTCTCTAAATTTGGAGTCAGAATTCAGGACCAAGTTACCTTTGTTATATCAAAACGTAGATTCACAGCAGCAGTAGATGATAATGCTACGTTAATAGTAGAAGGTAGACCAAATGAAGGTGATCTAATTCATCTTCCATTAGCTAATAAGACATTTGAGATACAATTCGTAGAGCATGAAGTACCATTCTATCCTTTGGGATCGACATATGTATGGGGACTTCGCTGTGAGTTGTTCGAATACAGCGACGAGGACATCGATACTGGTGTTGCTGCTGTAGATGCTATCGAAGCCAACTTTGCCAATGCTATTACTGTCAACCTAGTTGCAGGTGGTACTGGTACGTACACAGTTGGAGAGACTATCACTGGTGGTACCTCTAATGTGTCTGCTGAGGTTAAGTCCTTTGACGCTGGAAATAACCAATTACAGGTTTATAACCGTACAGGCATCTTTACCGTCCCTGAGACGCTCACAGGACAGTCTAGCGGTGCTGCATGGACTACTGCTACATACAATACCCTAAATAATGTTAATAGTGAATTTGATGCTAATGCTACGTTCGAAACGCAAGCAGATGGCATCTTAGACTTTACCCAAGGTAATCCCTTTGGTGAGTTTGGAAACAAAGGAAGTAGTATCTAATGTTAGGAACATATTCTTATCACGAAATTATTAAAAAGACAGTAGTCGGATTCGGCACACTGTTTAATAATATTGAGCTTCGTCGTACTTCAGGAGCTAAGACTGAGGTGATGAAAGTACCTCTTGCTTATGGTCCTAAGCAGAAGTTCCTTGCTAGGTTACGGCAATTAGGTGATCTTAGTACAAAGGATCAAGTACAGATCACACTACCAAGAATTTCATTTGAGATAGTTGGTATCTCATATGATGCAACCCGAAAGGTTTCTCCCACTCAGTACATAAGAAAGACTAGTGGTAGTACAACCAGTAAGGGTTTCATGCCAATACCATATAATGTATCTTTTGAGTTGGCAATCCTCGCTAAGAATCAGGATGATTCACTTCAGATTCTTGAGCAAATCCTCCCATTTTTCCAACCAAGTTTTAGTATAACAATGAACTTGGTACCTTCTCTGGGAGAGAAGAAGGACTACCCCATCACACTGACTAACGTAGCATACGATGATCAGTATGAAGGTGATTATGATACACGTAGGACTCTGATTTATACTTTACAGTTTGTTGCTAAGACATATCTGTATGGTCCTGTTCAGTCTACCGACGCTGTTATCAAGAAGGCAATCGTCGATTACTCTACGGAAGCAGTTGCTACTGCACCAAGAGAAGTCAGATACACTGCTACACCAGCATCACTTGTTGATAGAGATGCTAACGCTATCACAACTCTTTCTGCTGCAATGGATATCAATGATGGTATTATCTCCATCGCTGATGCTAATGCTGCTATCGTTGGAGATGAGATACAAATTGGTACCGAAGTGATGCATATCACTAGAGTAGTAGGAAGTACATGGCACGTTAATCGTGGATGGAACAACAGCACCATTGCTGGACATGCTATTAGTAGCAATATCCTCAAGATAGATGCTGATGATCATGCACTGGTTGAGGTTGGTGATGACTTCGGATTTAATGAACTATACGCTGAATTTACTGATGGCAAGTCAAGGAACCCAACGACAGGAGCAGACGAGTAAGTTTGATGGTATAGAGAAAGCTCTTGATGTAGAGACTTCTATTATACCCGAAGGGGGTTGTGCCCCTAGGAAAGAACAACTTACTAACATAACTGGTCCAACAGAACAACTCAAGAAAGATTATGATTACACTCGTGGTAATCTATACTCTCTCATTGAGAAGGGACAGGAAGCTGTCGATGGTATCCTAGAGCTAGCACAGGAATCAGATCAACCCAGAGCATATGAAGTTGCTGGACAGTTGATTAAACACGTAGGAGATGTAGCAGATAAACTTGCTGATCTGCATAAGAAAGTTAACGAGATAGAAAATCCCAAGGGAAGTAAGACTACAGAGGTTACAAACAACACTATGTTTGTTGGTAGCACTGCAGAACTCGCTAAGTTTCTAAAACAAAAGCAAGATAAATAACATATAGGTATAGGAAGCATTAGTAATGTCAGTATTAAACGTTTTAGATACGCAAACCGTAAGTGCATCGGGTACTGCGTATATCACAGTGAAAACGGGAGTAATTAGAGTATTAGCAACTGCTGCATCCAGCATCCAAGTTGGGGCAGGTCCTGCTATAACCCTCGCTGCTGGTGTTCCTGAATTAATTTCGGTAGGTAAACCGAAAACGGCAAAGATTGCTGCTGCAACCGATGCTAATCCTACAGTCCTTACTTTAGAAGGATACTCAAACGGTGGTCGTCACACGTTTACTGCTGAGGACACTATCACTACATCTAATGGTGGAGACACTGCATTCGTAGCGGCATTCGTTACTGCTGCAAGTGCTGGTAAGAAAGCTGCTTCCGTTACTGCCACTACTATTACTACTGACCTCGATGCTTCTGGTGCTTCTGCTGACTATGCTTTATCTGAAGCAGATGTAATTGCTGGCACTATTCCTTTGGTACAAAGAACTGCATTACTGACTGCAGGTTCTGGTTCAGGTGGTGTCGTTGTCGAACAAGTACAGATTGTTGGAGGTTAGTATGACTGACGTTAACGAAGCTAAGGTAGATACTGGTACTCCAGAAGAGAAAGAAAAGACAAGAAACGTACGTAAGTTTGGTGTCAGTCACAATGTGGCTGGTCATGGTAAACTAAGACGTGCACTCCACAGGTCAGACCGTGGACATAAGAAAATTAAAGGTGATAAGCCACAACTAGAACAAGAAGGAGTGATCGCTCTTGTTAAAAAAGGGAAGGCAAAACATGATGAAGCCGTTGAGAAAAAGAAAGTCAAGCAGAGGAAAGCCGTTCCTTATGCTGCTTTGGCACAGAGTTACAACCCCAAGGGTGAGACTATCTCTGAGGAAGAGTACGATAGAATTAAGGATCGTCGTCTTGAGCGAGGTGGAAGTGCTCCTGGCGGCGATGATCCGTCTCCTAGATCGTCATATAAATCCTCTAAGAAGTATGATCCGAAGGCGGCGAAGAAGGCTTCAGATCAGGCACTTAAGAATGTCAGGGCAGCAATTATTGCACAGCATGGTCCAGGTGCAATCGCACCATCCAGGAAAGAAGAATGGGAAGCAGCAGCGTTAGAAGTTGCTGTTGATTACTTCTATGAAGAAGGTATCAATGAAGAAGGATTAGACCTCATTATAGAAGAGGTTGGTCTAGAAGATTTTGTAGAGTATATACTTGATCCACCTCCAGAGTATTTGGAAGAGGAAAGGGCTGCTAGAAAGGCATCAGCGAGTGCTCCTTCATATGAGAAGGTAAAAGCAAAGGTAGATGCTGGTGACGCTGCTAGAAGAAAATCAGGCAAAGGTGAGTATGCTAAGACTGCTGCTGCCAAGAGGAACTATGGTGATGAAGACAATACCAATTACGATGAGAAGAAACCTGCTGCTAAAAAGAAAGCAGCACCTAAGGCAAAACCAAAAGCTAAGCCAAAGGTCGTTGAGATTAGAAAGAAAGTTGAGAAGTCAGTGCCTAAGGCAAAGAAAGAGCAACCTAAAAAGAAACCTGAGAAGAAAGGTCTTTATAGTAAACTCAAGGATACTGTCAAGAAAGGTGTTGACCGCCATAAGGAAGCTACTGGAAAACTCAAGAAGAGATATGTTGCTGCACGTGCCAAAGGTAAAGTTCCAGAGAAACGTGCCAAGGAGTTTGCCAAGGGTGTCAAGTCTGGCGTTAAGGCTACTGTCAAGTTCGCTAAGGACGTTAAAAAAGTAGTTAGTGAAGAGGAGCAACTAGATGAAGGTCTAGCATCTGCTTTAGTTAAGACAGCAGTAAGAGCAATTAGAGATAAAAATAAGAAGAAGTCCGAGAATACAGATGAGAAGAAGGATGTCAATGAAAAGATGACCTTCAGTAGATTCATCGAAGAGGGCAACAAAACTGTCAGACAATATCAAAAGTCCAAAACTCAAGTCACAGGGCACATCTCTGCAGACAGGGGTGATTCCGAAAAAAAGAACCGAGCCTCTAGAAAATCTCTAGAGAAGGATCTCAAGAAGCATGGGATCGGTCACTCAAAAGGTAAGGGCAAGTATAAGTATGACAGTGGTGAAACTGGCACAGAAGTTTCCTATCAGACTTCTAAATCGAGTAAAATGTCTAAACGTCGTTTTGGGAAAGTGATGCGTCGTCTAGGACGCAAGCACGGTCAAGAATCCGTGATAACAAAAGATAAGGACAAACCAGCACGTTTACATGACACCGAGGCTAAGAAGCCTGGGAAATCTATTAACATAGGCAAGTCCAAACCTGGTTCCCACCCTAAAGGGGAGGGAGAAACTTCTGGTACTAAAGTCAGAAGTGGTAAACTACCCAAAAAGACAAGCAAAGGAGCATATCATTATGGCTGAGCACAGGCTCGATAAAAATGGATACGGAGTTTGGTATTGTGTACATTGTGGACTTACTGCACCACAAGGACATTGGAAACCAAAGTCATGGATAGAGAAGCACGAAAAGAATTGTGCAATGAATCCAGTTAACGGATATAAAGCCCCTGCATAGATATGAAATCACTTAGAACATTTTTTAACGAAGAGCACAACTGTCCTCCTGGGAAAAAATATTGTCCTAAGTGTCAAATGTGTGTCGCAGAGACATGTGCTGAGAAAAAAATGAGGAAAGAAGAAAATAAGTAGTTATTGCAATTGATTTGCGTTCTCAATAAGGGGTTGTTTTTTCGCAATAGATGCTATATAGTATAGAGGTTCTGGAGAACTAAATGGCATCCTATCAAGTAACTGTAAAAGACGCAGCAGGAACAGAGACCACTTTCGAGTGTGCATCTGACGAATATATTTTAGACCGAGCAGAAGAAGAAGGTGCTGATGCTCCTTACTCTTGTCGTGCTGGAGCATGTAGTACATGTGCTGGTAAGATCGTCTCAGGTACAGTAAATCAAGAAGATCAATCCTTCTTAGATGAAGAACAAGTAGAAGCAGGATTCGTTCTAACTTGCGTTGCGTATCCAACCTCTGACTGTGTTATCGAACTCGGACAAGAGGAGAACTTATACTAGGTTTTGGCATAAATACCTATACAATTAGCGAGCCCTCGGCCTAAAAATCGTGTCTCATTATACAGTGTCCTATATGGACCAGACAAGGCATCACCAAGAGATCTGCGAGTACGCAGAGGATGCCTATTCAGCAAGAAATCAAGCATGTGCGGATGTTTCCTATCTAAAGGAGCATCCGCATTCTATTGATTGCATTCTTAAAGAAAATTCTCTATTCTCTGCAATATTATGAAACATGAAATCATGTGGTGGATGAGTCGTATCACAGTGATGCTTACTTCATTAGCACTATCTTTCACATTAGCAGCACAAGCTTATGCTGCTGATATCCAAATGGGTTCAGGTGGTAACCTGATCTTCGAACCAAATGAGGTCTCAATCTCAGTTGGTGATACTGTAACCTTCACTAATGGTGATCTACCTCCTCATAATATGCAGGTAGCAGATCATCCAGAACTATCACATGGTGATCTAGCATTCGTTGCTGGTGAGAGTTTCGATGTTACTTTCCCTGAGGCAGGTGACTACGAGATTCAGTGTGATCCCCATGCTGGGGCTGGAATGAAGGGAGTAATCCATGTGTCGTAGGTTTATCAAATAGAATGTTGTAGATGTATTCCATTGCCCATTCTTTATTAAACCAACTCGACAGTGCTGCAATAGTCTTCTTATTCTTTCTTTGTTGATGAGAATAATGACATTGGTCATCCATCCTTAGCATGGACTGTACCCAATCGTCATCTTTTTTAGTAGACTTTACCCAGTTGCAGAAGATATCCAGGTAACCTGTTAGTATTTTAATATACTCCTCTACCTCATCTTCATCTCTGATTCTAACGAACTTAAAGCAAGGGGAAAATATTTCATCACCCCATAGTGGTAGGGGTCTCTTTTCTTTAAATCTGTATGAATTACTGACTGGTACTATCTTATCGTATATCGCTTCAGTTCCCCTTACAGGAGAGACATCAACAATAGCAGCAGTAATAACTGTTTTAGTAGCAACTATATCGCATCCGAAGATAGGAATATTATACTCAAAGTCTGGGAAGAATACACAGTGAAGTACATCTAGTCCTTTAACTTCAGAAGTCTCTACATGAATCTTTCTGAGACCTGTGGACTTCCACATCTCATTCTTTATCCATCCTGCCTCAAATTCTATTAGTTCGCAGTCACATTTTATAGGTTCTAAACCATCTAATGTCTCTGCTCTTTTAATAATCTCATTAGCAATTCGCTGTACTAACATAATGATAGTCTGGTCAATAATATGGATGGTTGTGATACTACTTATAGGAGTATCAGTTTCTCTTGTCTATATATTTAAGTACGACGATTGGTATCCCAATGGGCAAGATGACACCACCGTCACGGAAGAGTTGTTACAACTTCAGGGTGACTGAGATAGTAAAAGTAGTTGATGGAGATACCATTGACGTAGTGATAGATTTAGGATTCGATATCTATAAGCACGAACGTGTTCGTATAGCTGGTATCGACACACCTGAGAAGCGAACACGAGATCTAGAAGAAAAGGCACTAGGAATAGATGCTACTAACTGGATGAAATCTACCTTAGAGGATACAATCAATGGGGAGCATGAACTTACTATACGCACTGAACTCAAAGGTGGCATGGGTAAGTATGGCCGTTTACTTGGTTGGTTATATGTTGGTGATGCTGAGACATCACTTAATGAGCAGATGATCGATGAAGGGTATGCTTGGGAATATGATGGAGGTACTAAGAATAAAAACTTCGCAGAGTTACGTGAGATACGTAGGTCATTGGGTACATTAGTCGAAGAACCCGAAGAAGGAGATCCATTGCCTGAAGTAGGGCATGGCACAACAACATCAAGTATGGCAGGTTTATATGACTAAAATACCATTCGCAGTAGTCTCATTCTTAGCAGTCCAATTGGGCGGTGCTATATGGTGGGGTGCTCAAATAGATGCCAAGGTAAAACTTGTAGAAGAGAATAGGAGATACATCCAAGAGGTTGTAATTCCTTCTTATGAAATCAGTGACAACTGGAACAACCCACACTATAACAACTGGTTAAAAGCAGGTGGTTGGAAAGACTAAATGGCAGTTAAGGAAGACGTTTATCTAGGTAACCCGAACCTCAAGAAGGCTAACGTGGAAACCAACTTCACACCTAAACAGGTGCAGGAGTTTATAAAGTGCAGCCAAGATCCTGTATATTTTATCAAAACATATATTAGAATCGTTTCACTAGATAAAGGTCTTATACCATTTGATCTGTATGATTTCCAAGAGGATATGGTACAGAAGTTTCATGATGATAGATTTAATATAGCAAAGTTACCACGACAGTCTGGTAAGTCAACTGTTGTTACCTCGTATCTGTTGTGGTATGTGTTGTTTAATGATAACGTTAACGTAGCAATCCTTGCTAACAAGGCAGCAACTGCTAGGGAGATGCTTGGGAGGTTACAACTTTCCTATGAAAACTTACCTAAGTGGATGCAACAAGGTATTGTGGGGTGGAACAAAGGAAGTTTGGAATTAGAGAACGGATCTAAAATCCTCGCTGCTTCTACTTCTGCTAGTGCTGTTCGAGGTATGTCATTTAACGTTATATTCTTAGACGAATTTGCGTTCATTCCGAATCATATTGCTGATCAGTTCTTTAGTTCTGTTTATCCTACTATATCTTCTGGTAAATCTACTAAGGTTATAATCATATCTACCCCTCACGGGATGAATATGTTCTACAAACTCTGGCATGATGCTGAGAGAGGTAAGAACGAATACACTACAACAGAAGTTCATTGGTCTCAGGTTCCTGGCAGAGATGCTGTATGGAAAGAACAGACCATTGCCAACACGTCTGAAGAACAGTTCCGAGTTGAGTTCGAATGCGAATTCCTAGGATCTGTTGATACATTGATCTCAGCATCTAAACTGAGGACACTGACATATGAAGACCCACTCACTTCTAATAAAGGACTCGATGTTTATATACAACCAGAGCCTGATCATCAGTATACTATATGTGTTGACGTAGCAAGAGGTATAACTAAGGATTATTCTGCATTTGTAGTTGTAGATACTAGTACTATTCCATATGTGGTAGTAGCAAAGTATAGAAATAATACAGTTAAACCATTACTCTTCCCTAATATAATAGAGGAAGTTGCTAAAGCATACAATCATGCTTATACATTAATTGAGGTCAATGATATTGGTGGACAGGTTGCTGACATCTTACAGTTTGATCTTGAGTATGATAATCTTCTCATGTCTGCTATGAGAGGTAGAGCAGGTCAAGTTATAGGACAAGGATTCTCTGGTACTAAGGTGCAGTTGGGAGTTAAGATGTCCACTACAGTTAAGAAGACTGGATGTTCTAACCTTAAACAGTTGTTAGAAGATGATAAATTATTATTACATGACTATGACATTATATCAGAACTTACGACGTTCATTCAGAAGGGACAGGCATGGGAAGCAGAGGAAGGTTGTAATGATGACCTTGCTATGTGTCTCGTTATTTTCAGCTGGTTGGCTACTTCCGATTATTTTAAAGAGCTCCACGACTCTGATGTAAGAGCAAGGATGTACAAAGAACAGAGGGAAGGTATCGAACAAGATATGGCACCATTTGGATTTGTAGATGATGGTCTTGGAAATGAGACTGAGGTTATTGATGGTGAACTCTGGCAAACAGAGAATGATGGTGGTAAAATGGATGAATATGGAAACCGTTCTTATATGTGGGAATACTTATCATGACAAACAATCAGACTAATTCGTGGGGAATGGCAGCAGAATTATTAGAGGAGAGTAAGTCTCCTTTTTTACGTGGTATAAAAAAGACTACATTGGTAGACTACGTAAGAAAATATGCATATAAACATGGAGAGTTTACCTTATCCTCAGGGCAAACTACCCAACATTATGTTAATATGAAACCTATCATCCTGACAGGTACAGGATTGGGTCTAATATCTGAGATGATATTAGAATTAATTGATACTCATTGTGTGGCAGGACTAACCCTAGGTGCTGACCCTCTAGTCAGTGGTGTTGCTATGAAGGGTGGTATTGCTGGTTTAATTATACGTAAGGAACCTAAGGGTCATGGTACTCAGTCCCAGATAGAAGGACCATTACCACCATTAGGTACTAAGATAACAGTATTAGAAGATGTATCCACAACTGGAGAGTCTGCACTGAAAGCAGTAAAGGTGTTACGTGATAACGATTTTGTTGTAGATACTGTTGTTAGTGTAGTAGATAGAGAAGGTGGTGCAAAACAATTAATGGAAGATAATGGAATAACTCTTAAGAGTTTATGTTACTTGAGTGAATTTGTATGAAGGAAGCATTTCAGAATATAGGAGAACAATTAGAATTAGAACATCTTCTACTAGTTGATAGAAGGTGTAGAACTTGTGGTCAAACTAAGAACCTACTGGCAGATTTTTACATGACACATAAGGACAGAGGACCGTTTCCTTCTGCTTATGCATATGAGTGTAAAGTGTGCACAGTAAAGAGAGTTATACGGTCTAGAAATAGAGACACAGCAGCACCAGAACTGTACCCTGACTGGTAGTTCACGCTGGGCTTCCCCCGTGGAAAGTATGCTATCTATAAATAATCATAGCATCCCAGTAATTGACTTCAGGAGTATAACCAGATGGCATCCACGCAAGTTTCACCAGGTGTTGTTGTCCTAGAAAGGGACCTAACGAATACCATTAACGCAACCATAGATAACGTTGCTGCAATCGTAGGTGCTTTCGAGAAAGGACCAGTAGAAGAAGTAGTCACTGTCTCCAGTGAGCGAGAACTTCTAGACATCTTTGGCAAACCAAACGACTATAACTACGAGTATTGGTTCAGTGTAGCTCAGTTCCTCCTTTATGGTGGTTCTGTTAAGGTAGTTCGTGCAGATAACACTTCACTTAAGAACTCTATCGACGCTGTAACTTTTACAGATACAACTTTCAGTGCAACAGATACCACTCTTACGGTAACATCTGCCACTGATTTCGACGTTAATGATTATCTGAAGATCGATGCTGAGATTATAAAGGTTACTGCTATATCTGGTTTAGATATAACTGTTCTTCGTGGTCAACTGTCTACTGCTGCTGTATCACACAGTGCTTCCACTCAGATCACTTTGATCGAAGAAGCAGGTACACAGAGTACGATCAATGAGGGTGCTACCTTTAACGATTCAGACGTAACTCTGACTGTAACTTCTGCTGCATCACTTGGTGTACAGAACAACAGTTACATCATTGTTGACTCTGAAATTCTCCAAGTTACTAGTATCTCTACCAACGACCTCACAGTTACTCGTGGTGTTCTTGGTACAACTGCTGCTGCACATACTGACGGTACTACTGTTAAGTTGCTCACAGTTACTACTAACAAGACAACTATTAATGAGCAAACCTCATCAGGTTTGACTCCTCCATTGATTAAGAACCTTACTCAATACGAATCAAACGTTGAGACAGGTGCTAACCAGTGGAAATGGGCAGGACGTTCACCAGGAATTTACGGTAACTCCTTACGTGTTGTAATGACTGACGCAGGTCCTGATCAGGTTCTTAACCTTGCTGGTCCTACATCTGGTGCTGAGTGGGAATTCACTCCTGGACTTGATGTTAATGTCAGTGCTACTAACACATACTCACAAGTCTTTAACTATTCACTAGTCGTTACTTTAACCGCAGGTTCTAGTTTGATTGGTGAGTTCGAAGCAGATAACTTTATCACTGCAAACTCTGGTAACGTTACTGGACGTGTTGTTGCTTATGATAAGAACCTGCGTAAGATCGAATTAATTATTGATGACACCTCTGCTGATTACTTAGAAGTTGGTGACACAATTACAGAACTAGCAAACAATGCTGGATCTCCTGGATCTGCAACTGGTGACCAAGCAGAAGTCTCTAACATTGTACGTCGCTTAGAAGTTGCACACAATGAGGGTTCGACTGACTTTGTTGTTAACCAGTCTATTGCTGATGACAACGCTGCTTCAGTACAAATCACTTCAGTTGAGGAAGAGTACGTAACTCGTTACTACGGTCCTAACCAGAAGTGGGGAAGCGTTGCTGGTCGTCCTGGAACTTCCGACTATGCTAAACAGCGTGGTGGATACAATGACCTCATGCACGTACTTGTGCTTGATGGTGACGGTGGAATCACTGGTGTTCCTGGATCTGTTCTAGAAAAATTCCTTGATGTTTCTAAGGCAAGAGATGCTAAGTCTCCTCAAGGTGCTAACATCTATTATAAGGATGTTATCAAGCTCAACTCTAACTATCTCTTCTGGGGTTCACACGAAGCAGCAACTGTCTTCGATGTTAATGGATCCGCAACTGGAGACATAGGTGGAGAAGCAGCTAACAGAAAGTTTGACTTACTTAAGAATAACTATGCTATCTTAAGTTCGGATGACCCTGCAGGTGCTAACCCACAGGCAATTCCACTTCTTTATACTAAGAACTCTGCTACCCTGAAGTATAGCCTCAGAGGTGGTGTAGATGGTTACACCGTAGCAAGAGACAAGTTGTTTGACTCATACGATTTATTCAGTGACCCTGAAACAGAGGAAGTAGATTACATCCTCCAAGGTCCATCGATGAGCAACTTCACTGACAGTGTTGCAAAAGCACAGAAGATGCTAGACATCGCTGCTATCCGTAAGGATTGCATGGCATTTGTTTCACCTCCTCGTGACCGTGTTATCGGAGTCCCTTCGACAAATGAAATTGTTGATCGTGTCATTGAGTTCTTTAAAGTTCTATCCAGTACATCTTATGGTGTATTTGATAACAACTACAAGTATGTTTACGATAAGTACAGCGACAAGTATCGCTACCTCCCATGTAACCCTGATGTTGCTGGATTGACACTGAGTTGTGCTCTAAACCAAGAGCCTTGGTTCTCTCCTGCTGGATTTGCAAGAGGTCAGGTAAGAAATGCTATTAAATTAGCATATTCTCCACTTAAGGATCACAGAGACAGACTATATTCTGCTCGTGTGAACCCAATCGTAGCATTCCCTGGGCAAGGTAATGTACTCTTCGGAGATAAGACTTCCCTCGGACTCGCTAGTGCATTCGATAGAATCAACGTTCGTCGTTTGTTCCTAGTTATTGAGAAAGCAATTGCGACTGCTGCCAAGTCACAACTCTTCGAACTCAACGACGAGTTTACTCGTACTGGGTTTAAGAATATCGTAGATCCATATCTACGTGGTGTTCAGGCACGTCGTGGTGTTGTAGATTATCTTGTTGTTTGTGATAGCAGCAACAACCCGCCTGATGCAATTGATCGTGGTGAATTTTTCGCAGAGATATTTGTGAAGCCTACAAGGTCTATCAACTTCATAACTCTGCAGTTCACAGCTACTAGAACTGGTGCGTCGTTCGCCGAAATAGTTGGCTAATCTAATTCTATGATTCCCGTTTCACGTATTAATTAAGGAGTATTTTAAATGGCAGACATTAACCAATCGACCACTGTCCCTAAGGGTCAGGTGGATGGAAAGATTATAAGATCGTCAATTGATGATTTTAGAAGTCATATCCAAGAACTAGCCCGCCCCAATATTTTTGAGGTGGAGATTGAGTTCCCCACCCTTATAGAAGGTGCTACAGATTCCAGTCAGAACAACGTCAATGACGCTAAAGCCGCTGCTGCTGGAGAACCACAAATAGAGAACGCAAAAGCGAAGGAGATTTCTAGTTTCCTTGTTAAAGCAGCAAATTTACCTGCTTCTAACATAGGTGTTATCGAAGTTCCTTTCAGAGGTCGTGTTTTAAAAATTTCTGGAGACAGAACATACGAACCATGGCAGGTTACTGTACTCAATGATGAGGCATTCCGTCTACGTCGTAAGTTCGAAGCTTGGTCACGTGCAATCCAACAATTGCAGACTAACCTATCCAGTGCTAGTAACATCCTGTCCTATCAGTCAACTGCTAGAGTCCTACAGCAAAATCGTCAAGGTAAGTTTGCTGCTGGTTACAGATTCCAAGGAATTTGGCCATCAACAGTTTCCGCTATCGACCTTGCATGGGATACTAATGATACTCCTGAGGAGTACACAGTTGAGTTCCAAGTACAATACTGGGAGCCATGTGACGACACAGATACCCCAGGTGCTAAACCTGCTGGAGGCTAGTTTTAAAACTATCATAAATAAATGATAGGACAAAACTGAAACGGGAATAATGTCTCAATTATTTGGTTATTCATTAGACAGAAAAAAGAAGGGGAAGCTTAACGCCCCTTCTTTCGTGCGTAAAGAATCTGACGATGCAGCATCACCAATTGCTGCTGGTGGATACTTTGGGCAGTATGTCGAGATGGGTGACGCTGCTAATAAAGCAAGCGAGGCAGACTTAGTTGGTAGATATCGTGAAATGTCTCTGCACCCAGAGGCAGACTCTGCAATTAATGATGTAGTTAATGAAGCAATAGCAGGAGATCTCAACGATCATCCTGTAGATATAGACCTTCAGAACATGAAGGTATCTCAAACACTTAAGAATAGAATAAGAGAAGAGTTTGAGAACGTATTAATTCTTTTAGACTTCGATAAGAAGGCATATGATATCTTTCGTAGATGGTACATCGACGGAAGACTTTTTTATCATAAGATGATTAACGTTGACAATCCCTCTGAAGGTATTACAGAACTGAGGTATATTGATCCACGTAAGATCAAGAAGGTTATAGAATTTGATAAGCCGAAAGATCGGCAAGTGCAAATGGTTGACCCACAAGTGTCAACAATGATCCCTAAGTCGGTAGAATATTACATTTATTCACCAAAAGGACTAAAAGGGTATGAGAATAATGGAATAAGAATAGCACCTGATGCTGTCACATATGCTCACTCAGGGCAATTGGACATGCAGAGGAACTATGTTCTCTCTCATTTACACAAAGCGATCAAGGCACTCAATCAACTTAGGATGATCGAGGATAGTCTGGTAATCTATAGACTATCAAGAGCACCTGAACGTAGAATATTTTACATTGATGTAGGTAACTTACCTAAGCAGAAGGCGGAACAATACCTCCGTGAGGTCATGTCTCGCTATAGGAATAAGTTAGTATATAATGCTGACACTGGTGAGATTCGTGATGACAAGAAGTTCATGTCCATGTTGGAAGACTTCTGGTTACCACGTAGAGAAGGTGGTAGAGGTACTGAAATCACTACACTTCCAGGTGGTCAGAACTTAGGTGAGCTGGAGGATGTTAAGTATTTCCAGAAGAAACTATACCGTTCACTGAATGTACCTGAGTCCCGTTTGGAATCAGAGAGTTCATTTAACGTTGGTAGATCTGCGGAGATTACAAGAGACGAAGTTAAGTTCCAGAAGTTCGTTGTTAGACTTCGTAAGAAGTTTACTGATCTTTTTGATGATCTACTTAAGACTCAACTAGTACTTAAGGGTGTAGTTAGTTTAGAAGAGTGGGATGATCTGAAGGAGCACATCCAATATAATTTCATTGCTGACAACTACTTCTCTGAGATGAAAGAGAAGGAAGTAATGAATGAGAGGATGGCACTTCTCGCTCAAATGGATCCCTTTGTAGGTAAATACTTCAGTTTGGAGTACTTACGTCGCTATATACTTAAGCAGACTGATGCTGAATTCGGTGATATCGATGAACAAATGGCATCAGAAGTCGAAGCGGGAATGGCAATACCTCCCGTAGAGATGCAGAAATTAGAGTTAGCCCAGATGGAACTGGCGGCAACACCGCCCGAACCTGAACCAGTAGAAGAGGAGCCAACTATGGATCCTAAGGACTACAAAAAGGGAGATATCTAAATAGTATTATACGAATCTTAAATCATGCCATCAGAACCAGCACTTGACATCGTAAATTCCGTGTTTGCAGGTCAGAAAGACCTGTCAGATTACGTTGATTCTCGTATGAAAGAACTAGCCGTCGATAGTATAGAGACACTTAAGAAAGACATAGGTAATTCTATGTTCGCTCCTACTCCTGACGAGCCAGAAGCAGAATCTTCCACTGAGGAAGAACCTGAAACCGCCGTAGCAACTGCAGAACCAGAGGAAACATCAAATGAAACTGATAACAGAACAGATTCATGATACTAAAGTAATCACTGAAGGTAAAGGCTCTAAAAGGAGAACCTTCATTGAGGGTGTGTTCTTGCAGGGAGCTATAAAAAATCGTAATGGACGTATGTATCCACTGCAAACTCTTAATAAAGAGGTGCAGAAGTACAACGAAAATTACATTAAAAAAGGTCGTGCGATGGGAGAACTAGGACACCCTGATGGTCCTACTATCAATCTAGACCGTGTGTCACACCTGATTACTTCTCTTAAGCAAGAGGGTAATAACTACGTAGGTAAGGCACGTATATTAGACACTCCTATGGGACGTGTCGCTAAAGAATTACTCGATGAAGGCATTAAGCTCGGCGTGTCTTCACGGGGTCTCGGTTCGATTAAAGAAGAGAACGGAGTAAAAGTAGTAATGGATGACTTCATTCTTGCTACTGCTGCTGACATTGTTGCTGATCCATCTGCACCTGATGCTTTCGTAAATGGAATCATGGAAGGTAAGGAATGGGTATGGAATAATGGAGGCATATCTGAACAACGTCTTGACTCAATTAAGTCAAGAATTAACGCAGCATCACGGACTCAAATTGCAGAAAGAAAGGTTTCCGCATTTAACGAGTTCTTGCAAAGTTTATAAGTTATAAATAATTAGAGCAAATCACCTGTTTATACGAGGAGACAACGAAATGTCTGAAGCTATTGAGAACCTGGATGAAAACCAAGTGACGGCGAATGCCAACGCTGGTGACAAAGCCCAGAAAAAACTAGAGAATGACGGTAGTCGTCTCGGCGGTGCACAAGATCTTGGTGGACCTACACCATTTAACAGTAAACCCACTGATGATTCCAACAAGTATAAGACTGGTGGTGGACCAACCGCAACACCCCCTAAGACAAAACCATCTGATGCATCTGCACAGAAGGCAGAGTTTTCTACTAAGGGTGATGTAAAGGCAGGTCATGAACCTGAAGGAGAGGTGATTGCTGAAACCGAAGCTCCAGAAGACAAAGATGTAGAAAAGATCGAAATCGATCTATCTGCTGACGTTGCTGCTCTAACAGAAGGAGAGGATCTCTCTGAAGAGTTTAAAGAGAAAGCAAAGACAATCTTCGAAGCAGCAGTTGTTTCCAAGATAAACGAAGAACTAGAGCGTATGCATACTGATTATGCTAAGGTTCTAGAAGAAGAAATCGAGACTGTTAAATCCGATCTTGCAGAGAAGGTTGACGAGACTCTTGCCTACCACGTATCGAAGTGGGTTAAGGACAATGAGATCGCAATTGAGCACGGAATTAAAACTGAAATGGCAGAGAGTGTCATGGCAGGTCTCAAACAAGTTTTTGTCGAGAATTTCATTGATCTTCCCGACGAGAAAGTTGACTTAGTTGATGAAATGACTGAGCAACTCGATACTATGGAGAAAAAACTCAACGAACAGATCGAAGAAAACGTTGGTCTCTCAAAAGAGGTCGGCGGCTATATTAAGAATGGGATTGTGAGCGAGCTGAGTGAGGGATTAAGTCTCTCTCAGAAAGAGAAACTGCAATCACTTGCAGAAGCTGTTGAGTTTGAGAATGAAGAGCAGTTTAGAGAGAAAGTTGCAACACTACGTGAGTCATACTTCTCTACCGCCCCAGCCACTAAAACTGTGACTGAGGATGTACAAGTAGAAGCACAGGCAAATGTAGGTTCAGCTATGGAAGGGTACGTAAGTGCTCTGTCTCGCTGGTCTAATAAGTGATAATAGTAAACCAAATTTCCTAAGAGAAAAACGCAATGTTTAATTCAGAATCATTGCAGGAAAAGTGGGAACCCATTCTAGAGCATTCCGAGATCGATGGGATCAAGGACAAGTATAGAAAGGCCGTTACCTCCGTCCTGTTAGAAAACCAAGAAAGATTCCTCAAGGAGGAGGCTGGCGTTCTTAACGAAGCTGCTCCTACCATGAGCGCAGGTACTGCTGGATTCAGTGGTTCCTCCACCGCTACAGGTCCTGTTGCTGGTTTCGACCCAGTTTTGATTAGTCTAATCCGACGCTCAATGCCTAAGCTTATTGCTTATGACATTGCTGGTGTTCAGCCTATGACTGGTCCTACTGGTTTGATCTTTGCAATGAGATCACGCTACGGTACAACACGTACAGGTACTTCCAACGAAGCATTCTTTAACGAAGCAGATACAGAGTTCTCAGCAGAGAACGCAGCAAGCGATCTAGGTCGTACTGCACAGTCTGGATCTAACCCAGGTCTGTTAAACGCTTCTGGAACCTACAATACTTCAGACGGCATGCCAACGGCAGAGGCTGAAGCATTAGGTGATGCTGCTGGAAACCAGTTCGCTGAAATGAACTTCAGCATTGAGAAGGTAACAGTGACCGCTAAGTCACGTGCCCTCAAAGCTGAGTACAGTTTAGAATTGGCTCAAGACCTTAAGGCAGTTCACGGACTAGACGCTGAGTCTGAACTCGCAAACATCCTCTCAACAGAGGTTCTTGCTGAGATCAACCGTGAAGTAGTTAGAACTGTTTACAAGATCGCACGTCCAGGCGCACAGAATAACACAGCAACTGCTGGTATATTCGACCTCGACGTTGACTCCAATGGTAGATGGTCAGTTGAGAAGTTTAAAGGTCTACTCTTTAACATCGAACGAGACATGAACGCAATCGGGCATGAAACTCGTCGTGGAAAGGGTAACATCTTGATCTGCTCTGCTGATGTTGCTTCTGCACTATCAATGGCTGGCGTTCTTGATTACACTCCTGCTCTTGCTGGTAACAGCAACTTGCTCCCAGATGACAACAGCAGCACACTTGCTGGAACTCTGAACGGACGCATCAAGGTCTATGTTGACCCTTACTCTGCTAACGTAAGTGATCGTCACTTCTACGTTGCTGGATACAAAGGTTCTTCTGCCTATGACGCTGGACTGTTTTACTGCCCATACGTTCCACTACAGATGGTTCGTGCCGTTGGTCAGGACACCTTCCAACCAAAAATTGGCTTTAAGACTCGTTATGGCATGGTTGCCAACCCATTCGCTGAGGGAACTGCTCAGGGAAGTGGTGCTCTTACTGCTAATGCAAACCGTTATTACAGACGTACTCTTGTTGACAACCTTATGTAAGGTTATGCTCATACAAGCATTTAAAGAGACCCCTGCGGGGGTCTTTTTTATGTGCTATACTATAAATACTAGGTATCATATAGGTACTGGCCATGAATGGCAGACTGGACAAGGTTACAATGACCCACAAGCTCATGCGACTCAAGAATGAGTTGGAAGACAAATGTCGTCGTAATGAAATGGGTGAGTGGGAATGCATAGGTGCAGACAGGTACCTAAATAAAACACTAGAGATCCTAGACGAGTACTATATGTAATGAGACATCATGACACCGATAGACAACGTTTACACCAAGAAGGAGGTAGACGCTCTCATTGACGCAGCTGTTGCCGAAGCACGTGCAATAGATGAAGCATCGATGGCAGAGCACAATTTTAAGGCGACTATTATTAGTATGATTCTTGGGTTCATCTGTCTAGCATTATTTGTAGATGGTTTATTAAGAATTTTAGGTATCATCCCACCCTTTATGGACTTGGATGTAAACGTAATAGACAATATTGTAGAAGAAGTTAGTCAAAGAGTAGAGAGTGATGTTATGCCTTTGGTTAAGCAGGGAGCTAAATATATACCAAGGATATGATTGATACTTCACCCGATTCTATTAGGACATTTGCCATAGTTGTATTGGGTGTAGTGTGGTTTTATCTCTTTAACCAGTGGTTAAGAGAACCAAAAGATGATGATTAATTTTCTATTTGTGGCATGCTCATTGTACCTATTAGTACAAGCTTTTAGGTTGATGTCTGGTGCATGGAATCTTAATACACCTGAGGTTGATCCCACTAAACCTGTAGTTACTAAGAAAACTATCACTAAACCTGTTCATCCAGAGATGGTTGATGTTAAACCAGGTGATGAGTTGATGGGTGTTACATTTGCTAAGATCCCACCACCCACTAGTGACCCATTACATGAGTCATTACGTAAAAGAATTACAGAACTAACCCCAGATCCATGGATTGATGAGGAAGATGATGATGACGGTGGAGCACCTGTACCAGCAAGGAGATAAATAATGTTAACTAAAGATGATCGATGTAGAATTAGCATCATAGCCTGTAAGGTTCGCCTTAACAGAGATGTTACTCTTAAAGATATGTTATGGGCAACAGAACTCTGTGAAGTGAGTGATCAAGCACAGGGTATATGGGATAGGACAGTTCTATGACCAGTAGTTACGAAGAAGGTGGACAAAAAGCGACTAGTTGGAATAGTCAGATAGAGAATAGGAATTTCCTGTCACCTATCGGATTTAGATTTGTCTTGGCAGATTTTCCAAAGATCGCTTACTTCTCACAGTCTGCAAATATTCCTGGTATTGGTGTTAATACTGTAGAACAACCCACTATGTTGGGTAGACCTATACCATGGGATTCACATGGTCTTAATTATGAACCATTTAATTTAAACTTCTTAGTTGATGAGAACCTAGAGAACTATCTTATACTACACAACTGGATCAGAGGTTTAGGTATAGGTGAAGACTTCATAGAACGATCAGAATTAGAAGCAACATCTCTAGAGTCAAGACCTCTATCAGGACATGGTAGGATAGTAAATCCACGTGCTGATGGATCTCTTGCTATACTAAACAGCAATTTCCAAACAAATTTCTGGGTAACATTTAAAGATATGTTCCCAGTATCCCTTAACGCATTGGAATTTAGTGCTACAATAGATGGTACAGAGTATGCTATGGCACAAGCATCATTTAGATACACCAGCTATAACATAACTGACACATACAATAAGCGACGTAAGCAATTAGAATGAATCTTGATGAAATTCGTGATATGTGGAGGGAGGACTGTAAGATTGACCAGAACGACCTCGACACTGAAAATTTTAAAGTCACCGTTATCCATGAGAAATATTTAAACATCTGGTCTCAATTCAGACTGATGCTTTCTGATGCAGAAGCACGGTGTAGAAGAACTTATAAAGAAAAATTTGAGTATTACTCTGGGAAAGCACCCGCTCAAGTATACAAAGAAAAACCCTTTAACCTTAAGGTACTAAAGGGAGATCTTACTACGTATATCTGGGCAGATGAAGAGTACCTTAGAAGTAAACAGAAAATAGACTACCTAGAAACTTGTATAAATTATTTGGAGAACATTCTTAAGCAGTGCTCCAATAGGGGTTTCCAAATAAAGAACGTTATCGAACTTAAAAAGTATGCAGAGTATTGACGATGACGGTTATCAAGAAGAAGAACGAAGTTTATCTTAAGGTAACCACAGAACCTCATGTACATAAGGAACTGAGTGAGCACTTCATGTTTGATGTGCCAGGTGCTAAGTACATGCCAGCATATCAAAAGTTTAAATGGGACGGAAAGATCAGACTATATTCTCCTGGAACAGGTGAAATATATGCTGGTCTTTTTGATTATGTTGCTGACTTTTTAGAAAAGAAAGGATATGAATATACTATAGAGGAGAGTGAAGAGTATGGAAAACCAACCGATACCGAATCTATCATATCACCTGAGGCTGTCACGGGCTATGTGCGAACTCTGGGACTACCATTTAAACCAAGAGACTACCAGTTACGAGCAATTTATCAAGCACTTAGGTATAATAGGAAGGTTCTATTATCACCCACAGGATCGGGAAAGTCCCTGATAATATATGCTATAGTAAGGTGGCATCTAGATGGTTGGTATAGGAATTGTTTAATTATAGTACCTACTGTCTCTCTTGTAGAGCAGATGCATAAAGATTTTAAAACATATGGATGGGATTCAGATGATGTACATAAAATCACAGCTGGTTCAGAAAAGTATGTCAATCATTCAGTTGTTATTAGTACTTGGCAGAGCATTTATAAGGAACCCCGTAAGTTCTTTAAACGTTTTAGTGTCATTATCGGGGATGAAGCACATCTTTATAAAGCGAAGTCAATCTCAGGCATCCTCAAAAAATGCCACGATGCCAAATACAGAATTGGATTGACTGGCACATTAGATGGGATGGAGTCTCATCAGTTAGTGTTGGAAGGTTTGTTTGGTAGAGTGAATAAAGTTACCAAGACAGTAGAACTCATGAAAAAAGGACACCTAACACCACTGAAGGTGTGTGTCCTACTATTAAAGCATGGTTTTGTACCATTTGATGACTACCAACAAGAGATGGACTACCTAGTTTCCCATCCAAAACGTAATAATTTAATAATTAATTTAGCATCTGACCTCCGTGGCAACACTCTGATCCTTTTTAACTACATCGAGAAGCACGGAGATCCTTTATGGGACTTGCTAAATAGTAAAGTGAAAGACAATCGAAAGATTTTCTATATTCATGGCGGTGTAGATGCAATGGAGCGTGAAGAAGCACGTCTCATCTGTGAGAAAGAAAAGGATGCTATCATTCTTGCTTCTTATGGTACATTCTCTACAGGTATTAACATAAAAAACCTACACAATGTGATATTTGCATCTCCTAGTAAGTCTAGGGTAAGAAATCTTCAGAGTATTGGTAGGGTTCTGAGAAAGGGTGATAACAAAGCACAAGCGGTACTATATGATATCGCTGACCACTGTGCTAGAGGTTCGAAAAGTAATTATACACTTCGTCATTTGTCTGCAAGGATTAAAATATACGAAGAAGAGAACTTTAATTATGAAATCAAAGAAGTTAAGTTAAAACATGATTAATTACATACGTCACGATGAACAGTTCTTTGGAACACTTAAACTGTCTACTGGGGAAGAAGTCCTCGGTGAACTTCTAGTGTCTCAATGTCCTGAAACTCAGGATGATATGATTTTTATTCAGCATCCCGCTAAAACTAAAGTCATTGAGATGGATGAAGCTGGCGAACACAAGGTCGCCGTCGGGTTTATGAAATGGATGAACTTTAGTGATGAAGAATTTTATGTTATAGATGAGGACGCTGTTGTAAGTATTGCTCCCATGAGTAAGGAAGCGATTAGAATGTATAGTAGATGGGTTAAGAAAGAAATATTACATGAGCCAGAAGTAGAACGAGGTCAAGTTCCTGTTACTCCGAGTATGGGACTGATTGCTAAGGTCGAAGATGCTAGAAAGCATCTAGAGAAGATGTACAAAGAAGAGCCAGAGCGTCCCTCCAACCCTTAACAGTGTTGATCATAATTAATTCTTGACGGGTTGTCAAGCCCCCTTGATTTTTTGATTGTCTTCGTGTAATATAATGTTAACCGTGAAAACAATATGACTGTACTTATGCCACGGAAATCCACCAAGAAAAAAGAACATTACGTGGACAATAAGAAGTTCCTTCACGAGCTGATTATATACCGTAATAAGATCGCACAAGCTGCTGAGGCAGGCGATCCTAAACCTCGTGTAACGAATTACATCGGGGAATGTTTTCTAAAGATAGCAACTCATTTATCCTATCGTCCTAACTTTATAAATTATATGTATCGTGAAGATATGATAGGGGATGGAATCGAGAATTGCATCCAATACATACATAATTTTGATCCAGAGAAATCCTCCAATCCGTTTGCATACTTTACCCAAATAGTCTACTACGCTTATCTAAGGAGAATTGCCAAGGAGAAGCGTCAGCAAGCAATCAGGGAAAAAATATTAGAGAGAAAGGGGTTCGAAGAGGTTTTCCACTCAGATACTAATGATAATCATTCCGATATGAACTACATTAAATCTAGAGTAGAAAGTAACACCCGCTATGGCTAAAAAAGAAGTTCATCGCAACTTCACAATCGAGCAGTGCTCAAAAGGATTGTGGAGGAGTTTTGACCTGGATGGAAATCCAGTGCTTAGTTCTCTAACCAAAGACCATTTAATAATGATAACATCATGGAAACTAAATCGAGACGAGACAGAAGGATTACTCTCCTCGTAGAGGAGCTACGTGTACTGACAGAAGGTGAAGTGGCACACTCGACAACTCTCGATTCTCGTGGTAGAATGTCCAAGAAGATCGTTGTAGAGTATGACATCCAGCAAAAAGATACTGCTGATAACTGATCAGCATTTCGGTGTTCGCAATGATAGTCAGTACTATGTGTCAAAATATCGTACCTTTTATGAAGGTACAGTTTTGCCGTACATAGATAAAAATAAGATTGACACTATAATATGTCTAGGTGATACTTTCGATAGACGTAAGTATGTCAATTTCCATTCACTAGATGCAGCAAAGGAAATGTGGTTTGATCCTCTACAAGAGAGGGGAGTCCACATGTATATGCTCATCGGCAATCATGACATATACTATAAGAATACTCTTAGAGTTAATTCCCCAGAGCTACTCCTATCAGAGTACTCGAACATTGATGTGGTATCTAGTCCACGGGAATTACATATTGGTGGGTGCGATATTCTTCTTCTACCTTGGATATGTGACGAGAACCGAGCAGAATCTACAAAGAGCATCGCTGAAAGTACTGCAAGCATCTGTCTTGGGCATCTTGAGCTTAATGGTTTTGAGGCTGTTCCTGGACATACCATGGAGCACGGAGATGACCCAAACATATTCGATAAATTTCAGTTAGTATGTACTGGACACTTCCATATGAGAAGTCGGAAGAAGAACATACAGTATTTGGGTAACCCGTACCAACTATATTGGAATGATTACGGTCAGGAAAGAGGGTTCCATGTAATAAATACTAGTAGTAAGAGGTTATCTTTTATTAAGAATCCTAACAAGATGTTCCATAAGATCATCTATAAGGATGCTGAGACTTCTAAGATCAATTATAATGAGTTAGAAGGTTGTTATGTGAAGTTGATCGTTGAGACTAAGGAGGATCAAGTTCTATTCGACAAGACCCTCAAGAAGATCAATGAATCTAATGTTGCTGATCTTAAAATTATAGAAGATCAGTTCGTATATCTGGAAGACATTGATGATTCTATAGAGTCTGAAGACACTCTTGCTATACTACAGAAATGTGTTAGTGAAATTGATAATAAAGATGAGATATTTGCTGTATTAAAGTCATTGTATGTGGAGGCTCTCAGAATATAATGTTTGTTCTGGTTGACAAAAACTCAGGAGGGGTGTATGCTGTCAGGGATGATGGCTTAAAGGAACGTGTTGTACAAATTTTCTCAGAATCAGACGATGCTGAGAGATATTATGGGCATTTGGTTGCCAATGATTACAAACGTCAACTTAAAGTGATGGAGATAGAAGAGGGTGATGTTAAACGTAACTGCAACCAATTCGGATACCATTACTCAATCATCCAACCTGATGACATAGTGTTTCCACCTATACATGATAACCTTTGAGAAGATCCGTTGGAAGAATTTTCTGTCAACAGGACAGCAGTTCACTGAGTTAAACTTAAATGATTCCAGCAGTACCCTTATTGTTGGATCTAATGGCGCAGGGAAGTCTACTATACTAGACGCTCTGTGCTTTGTGCTGTTTAATAAACCTTTTAGGAAAGTCAGTAAGAGTCAGTTGATCAATAGTGTCAATGAAAAGGATACTCTAGTTGAGGTTGAGTTTCTTGTGGGAACTGTTAAATATAAAGTAGTAAGAGGAATGAAACCAAATGTATTTGAGATCTATAGGAATACTGAACTCGTTGACCAAGATGCTGCCCAGAAGGACTACCAAAAGTTCCTCGAACAATCAGTACTCAAACTCAACTACAAGTCCTTTACACAAGTTGTCATCCTCGGATCATCCACATTTATCCCATTCATGCAACTCGGAGCAAGTCACAGGAGAGAAGTTATCGAAGATATACTGGACATCCAGATCTTCTCCCAAATGAATTTCCTCCTAAAGGAAAGAGTTAGAGATATTAAAGAAGAACAACGGCAGTGTGAATATGAATTAGAAATAGCACTGCAAAAGGTCAACATGCAGAGGAAAAACATAGAGAATCTGGAGAAGGTTGATCAAGAGCACACTGCTATTGCTCAGGATAAGTTTAAAGACAATGAAGATAGGGTTAAGGAGATCAAACTTAAGGTTAAGTCCCTTGATAAGGAGATATCTGAGATCACCCCTAGAATATTACTGTTGGATAGGTCTATAGAGAAGCATGAGAAGTATAAAGTCATGCGGACTAAGTTGCATTCCAGGAAAGAGAATGCTATTAAAGATGTTAAATTTTTTGAGGAGAATGATACCTGTCCTGTATGTACTCAGACCATAGATTCTGACCTAAAAACAGAGAAAATTGGGTCATTATCCAGTAAGGTAGATGAGTTTAAGATAGCACACAGTCAGATTACTGAACACATACACACAATTTCAGATGAGGTCAGGGAACTGAGGGCACAGGCCGAAGTTGTGAACGGATATAGGTATGAAATACAGGCATTGACCAAGGAGGAGATGAAACTTCTCAAGGAGAACACTGCTATCATGACTGACATGGGTAGTGACAGTACCAGTTTAGAGGTAGAGAGACAGGATTTGGTGCGATTTGAGAATAATTTGGGTGAAAAGGAGGAATTTTGTGCCAATGTGAACAAGCAGAGTGACAATCTAAAAACTGTCACAACTTTGTTGCGAGACGGTGGGATCAAGACTAAGATAGTATCGAAGTTTATCCCCATAATTAACCAAAAAATCAATAAATACCTCACAAGTATGGATTTCTACGTGAATTTCACGTTGGATGAAAACTTTAACGAGAAGATACTATCTAGATTCAGAGATGATTTCTCTTATGCATCCTTTTCAGAGGGTGAAAAGCAGAAAATTGATCTAGCACTACTGTTTACATGGCGAGAGATCGCTAAGATGAAGAACAGTGCAAGTACCAACCTCCTAATACTTGATGAAGTTTTTGATTCTTCCCTAGATCAGGGTAGTACTGATGAACTAATGAAGATATTGAGGGGTTTAGGTAAAGATGCTAACCTTTTTGTCATCTCTCACAAGGGTGATATACTATTAGACAAATTTGACAGGCTAGTATCCTTCGAAAAACAATCTGACTTCTCTCTAATGAAGATCCATGACGACACCTAACTGGCAACACAATTCGGGGAAGCCACCGAAACGAAAACTTAAACCACAAGCACTCCGAAGTGCAAGAGAAAGGCGTAGACAGTTGATAAAGTGTCTACTAAAGACCTCCGATCCTCGTCGGGGGTCTTATAATGTGTACATACATACGAAATCACATGAAGACAGAGATCAAAGGAACCCTAGCAAAACTACTTGCCACAGAGAACTTGTTGGTAGAGCACAAGAATGTAGAGACAGCAGCCTTTGATGTAGCAAATCGTGTTCTGACCCTTCCAATGTGGGAAGCGAGTAATACTGTATACAACATGCTCGTGGGTCACGAGGTTGGTCATGCCCTATACACACCAGCAGAGGGTCTAGAAGACCTTCCATGCCCCAAAGCGTTCCTAAACGTTACAGAGGACGCACGTATAGAGAAGTTGATGAAGAGAAAGTTTCCTGGTTTAGGTAAGGACTTCTACCAAGGTTACCAGCAACTCAATGACAGAGACTTTTTCTCCATTGAGAACAGAAATTTGTGGAAATTATCATTAATAGATCGTATCAACCTTCATTATAAGATTGGTGCGTATGCAGTGATGCCATTTACTGACGCTGAGGTGCCTCTCAGAGACGCTGTAGAGGGTGTAGAGACATTCCAAGATGCAATTGACGCAGCAATAGATATATTTCGCTTTATGAAGGAAGAAATTGAGAAACAGAAGGAACAAGTGAAGGCACAGGGAACAGAACAGATTCCAGGTTCTTCAGGTGATCAGGGTGAAGGTGAAGAGGAGACAGAAGATGATAATGATACTGATGATTATGATAAGGATCCAGATGGAGGGGTTTATGATGAACCACCACGTCCAGAAGAGGAGATTGCTGACGATTTCCAAGATGAAATGGATTATTTGTCACCTGAGGAGCAACTTAAGACTGTAGAGACTCAAGAATCCTTTAACGGCAAGATGGAAAACCTAAAAGCAAGGGGTGGTAATGAAGTTACATACGTTAACCTTCCAAATGTGCCTCTAGACACCATCATTGTTGATAATAAACTCGTCTGGAACAAGGCAGAGCAGTGGTGGAACGATAATGAAGAAGATTTTCACGAGATAGACCTAAAGTTTAATGAATTCTGCAAAAGAACTCAGAAAGATGTCAATTATCTTGTAAAAGAGTTCGAATGCAGGAAAGCAGCAAGTACTTACGCACGTACATCTTCTTCTAAGACTGGTGTCATTGACACAAGTAAGTTACACAACTATAAAATCGCTGAAGATATCTTTAAAAGGGTCACTAAGACAACAGATGGTAAGAATCATGGTCTTATCTTCCTTCTTGACTGGTCTGGATCTATGTCTAGAGAGATATCTGATACAGTTTATCAGTTGATTAACCTATGTCAGTTCTGTAAGAAGGTTGACATCCCATTTGATGTATATACTTTCACTGCTGATGGTGGATACTACTCTCATCATGAAGAGGAACCATGGGATTACCCTGAGTTTGATCATAAGGAAGGGGATTTGTGGGTAGATGAGCGTTTTAGACTTGTTAATCTCTTAACTAGTAAAGGTAACAAGCAGGACTTCCAAAGACAGTGCCGTAACCTCTATCGTGTTGCATATTATTATGAGGGTTACTATTATGGCATCTATGGTGAGGTCAAAGCTGTACCTAGACCTCCATATTTCCTAGGACTAGGTGGAACACCACTGAATGAGGGTCTAGTTTGTGTAAATGAATTGATTCCACAGTGGAAAGCAGCACATAACGTAGAGAAGACACATCTTGTAGTCCTCACTGATGGTGAAGCAAACTGCATGGGGTATGCTCATGCTAGAACTGAGTATGTAGGACGTATCTATCAGAATGGAATAAGGTATGGCACCTGTATTCGTGATAGAAAGACTGGTCGTTATTATACAGACGTTAAGAACGGTAATGTTTCCTTAACTCAGACACTTATTCGTATCATTAGGGATCATAATCCTGGTACTAGTGTCTTAGGGTTCAGAATCTGTCAACCAAGAAATCTTTCTATGTTCTTAAGGATGAATGATATCTGGAATCATGAGAAGTACAAGAGAGAGTGGTCTAAAAATAAGTCTGTGGTTATTACAGACACTCCATACAATCAATTGTATGTTATTCAGTCAAATGATAACACTGAGGAGGTCTCTATGGAGGTCAAGGAGGATGCTACTAAGGGTCAGATTCGTACTGCCTTTAAGAAAGCACTAAAGAAGAAGGTTAACAACCGTCGCATCCTTGCTACCTTCGCAGGACAGATTGCATAGTGTCCACTGGGGGTACACAACCCCCCTTCTATGCCCTATAATAAACACATACAAACAAAAGAAACACATGCCATTCGAACCAGTACCAGTCACATCCGATGATCTTGTAACATTCTTATCAGAGAGACACGGTGAAGAGGTACAGACACCAGCATTGAGGGAAGCAGCAGCACACTATAACTGCTCCTATGCTACAGTTAAGAAAAGACTTCAGAAGTATAATGTGGGCAAAGGTAAATGGAATCTAACTGTCACTGAAGCATTAGAAAGAAACTTCCAGAAACCAGCAGTTGCACCAGCAGTGGAGATTAAGAACTTGATACCTGATGTAGACTCCAACTACGTACCTTTTGGTAACTTCAGTGACCTTAAGAAGATCATTAAGTCTAAGGTGTTCTATCCAGTATTCATCACTGGTCTATCAGGTAACGGTAAGACCTTTGGTGTAGAACAAGCTTGTGCTAATCTAAAGAGAGAGTTGATTAGAGTTAATATTACTGTCGAAACTGATGAGGATGATCTGATCGGTGGGTTCAGGCTTGCAAATGGTGACACCGTATGGCATAATGGTCCTGTGATTGAGGCACTCCAGCGTGGTGCAGTCTTGTTATTGGATGAGTTAGACCTCGCTAGTAATAAGATCCTTTGCTTACAATCCATTTTGGAGGGAAAAGGTGTCTTTCTTAAGAAGACTGGTCAGCAGGTGTATCCTGCTCCTGGATTCACAGTGGTTGCAACTGCAAACACTAAGGGTAAAGGATCTGATGACGGGCGTTTCGTCGGAACAAACGTGCTTAATGAAGCATTCTTAGAGAGATTCCCTCTCACATTTGAGCAGGAGTACCCTTCACCAGTGGTGGAGAAGAAACTTCTCAACAATTACTGTTCCGAGTTGGACTGTTGTGACGATGAGTACATTACTAACCTATGTACATGGGCAGAAATCATCCGTAAAACCTTCGCTGAAGGTGGAGTGGATGAAGTTATAAGTACTCGTCGTCTAGTCCATGTGATACGTGCTTTTGCTATCTTTGGTGATAGACTTAAGGCAATCAAGGTATGCTTAAATCGTTTCGATGATGAAACAAAAGAGTCATTCCTAGAACTTTACACCAAAATTGATGCTAAAGTAGATGTATCCGATGCAGAACTATTGCAGGAATTAAATGAAGTATAGAGAAGATGATACGATCAAAGTGGTGGAGGATTATATTTCCTCCACTTACCGATCACATTACTCCAATGAGGAGAAGGGGGTGCAGACTCTGGACTTACTGGAATCAATCGGTACTGCCGAACAATTCTGTCAGTCAAATATTATTAAGTATGCATCCAGATACAAGAAGAAGAGTCAGCATAAAAGTGACGTGCTAAAAATCATACACTATGCTATACTGTTATACTACTTCTCTGGAACTTCTTATCCTGATGACAAACCAGAGCAAATTGGAACACCCCCATCCCTAATGGACTACGAATGATTATGAAATTTACTGAGTATGAGATGGAAGTGTTGAGATCTTTTAACCAGATCAATCCCTCCATCATCTTTAATCCAGGGCACAAGGTAGCGACGATTAGTAACAACAAGAATATTCTTGCTAGTGCTAATTTTAAGCAGGTATCATTTCCTAAGCAAGCACCTATCTATGATCTATCTAATCTGATCAGCAGTATTAATATACTTGCTACAGATGATAAACCAGACATTAATTTTGGTGATAATCTTGTTACATTGGAACAAAAGCGTAGTAAGATTAAGTATTACTATGCTGAACCACGTATGGTAACAACACCACCTGAAACTATTCAGGATCTGGGTGCCCCTGTAGTCTCTACAGTACTACAACACTCACAATTGTTACAGATAGAACGTGCTGCTAGTACCTATCAACTCCCAGATATATGTTTTACTGGTGAGAAGGGTGTACTCACTGCTGTTGTGACTGATAAGCGCAATTCATCTTCCAATTCACTTGAGATTGAGTTAGGTAAGGCCGAAGGTGACTTCTGTTTCTGTATGAAGATAGAGAATCTCTCTGTCATTAACCTCAGGGGTGGTCAATATACACCATGTTCTGCATATGATTTGGATATCTATGCTGCAAAGGTTGCTAGGTTCACAGGTGTTATAACAAAGGGTGCAGAAGATTACGTCAGTTCTTTAGAGTATCTCATTGCGTTGGAACCTGATAGTGAGTATTGATTCTATTCTAGTTGGTGACTGTCGAGAGACTCTCAAAACTATAACTGAGAGACCACGTATGTGTGTCACGTCACCACCCTATTATGGTCTCCGAAACTATGGAGATGAAGAGGATCAGATAGGTCAAGAGAATACTCCTGAGGAGTATATAGAACAGTTGGTACAAGTGTTTAGGGAGGTTCGAAATGTGCTTGCAGATGACGGAACTCTTTGGGTTAATATTGGGGATAGTTACTATAATTACAGGCCAGGTAGAGGACAAGGACTGGTTAAACAAACAGTCTCAAATACAAAGCAAGATCTACCAGATGTGTGTCCTCGTAGAGGAAATAAACTACCAGGACTCAAAGAAAAAGACCTTATAGGTATCCCATGGATGCTTGCCTTTGCACTACGTGCAGACGGTTGGTATCTACGTCAGGATATTATTTGGCACAAACCTAATCCCATGCCAGAGAGTGTACGTGATCGTTGTACTAAGTCACATGAATACATCTTTCTTTTAAGTAAGAACAAGAAGTATTTCTATGACAATGAAGCGATAAAGGAACCTGCTAAGGACTGGGGTACTAGGAAGAGAGATAATGGTAAGTATCACAATCCAGGCACAGGTTTACAACCTCACAGTGGTCTTACAAAGAGTTATCCTAAGAAGAATAAGAGATCTGTCTGGAGTGTCACTAACAAACCTAGCAAAGTTAAGAGACACTATGCTGTATACCCACCAGACCTCATAGAACCATGTATTAAAGCAGGTTCTGAGGAAGGTGACATAGTATTGGATCCATTCATGGGTTCAGGTACTACTGCTAGGGTTGCAAATTCACTCAATAGGCATTATATTGGGTGTGAACTACATGAGGGGTACGTAAATGGATGACTTCTTATGGGTGGAAAAATACAGACCTGAGAAGGTCGATGATTGTATACTGCCTGAAGAAACCAAGAAGATGTTTAAGGGGTTTCTTGCTCAAGGTGAGATACCAAACCTTCTTCTGACTGGTCCTGCAGGTATTGGAAAGACAACTATTGCTAAATCATTATGTTATGAGTTGGGGGCAGACTATTATGTGGTTAATGGATCGGATGAGGGAAGGTTTCTTGATACAGTTCGGAATCGTGCCAAGAGTTTTGCGTCTACAGTATCTCTCACAAGTAAGTCGAAACATAAAATCCTCATCATCGATGAAGCAGACAATACCACTCCCGACGTACAACTCCTTCTTAGAGCGAGTATTGAGGAGTTCTCCAAAAACTGCAGATTCATTTTTACCTGCAATTACAAGAACAAAATCATCGAACCACTCCACTCAAGATGTTCAGTAGTTGATTTTCATGTTAAAGGTAAGGAGAAAGCACAACTAGCGACTCTATTCTTTAAGAGGGTACATACTATCCTCGCAGAAGAGAACGTTAAGTTTGAGATGAAGGTAGTTGCAGAGGTTGTGCAGAGACATTTCCCTGACTTCAGACGTACTCTTAATGAGTTGCAGAGGTATGCTTCAGGTGGACAGATTGATGTAGGTATACTGGCACAGGTTACAGATGTTAACATCACATCTCTTGTTGGTTATCTGAAGAACAGAGAGTTCACTAACATGAAGAAGTGGGTGACGAGTAACATGGATACAGAACCTCATGTTATCATGAGAAAGGTCTATGATAACTTGTATAACTATCTTGTACCCAAGAGTATACCAGAAGCAGTCTTAGTCATAGGAGAGTATCAATATAAGTCTTCGTTTGTGATGGATCAAGAGATCAATTTGGTTGCGTTCTTGACAGAACTAATGATGAGGTGTGAGTTTAAATGAGTTACGATGGTGGACCACATAAGAAGATTCATCAACTATTTCCAGTATCAGTTTGGGAGTATAAGTTGGATGAGGATGATATGTGGATGTCTGAGCAGGCATTAGAGTTCTGTAAGACATTAGAGATGAACATGTATAACTTCCCTGCTGGTGTACGTACCAGTAGAGGTAACATCCATAAGGATCCAGAGATGGAACCCCTTATGGGATTTTTTGCTGATGCTTTGGATGAGATTAGATGTGCTCAAGCACTACAGTGCCATGAGTTAAAGATATCATTGTCATGGGCAAACCTTGCACCTAGGGGTAGTAACACAGGACATCCTATACATCGTCACAACTACTCATATCTTAGTGGTGTATACTATTTTACAGATGGTGCACCTACTACCTTCTGGGATCCATTAAACATTCGTAATGAGGATACTTTAGAGATCATTAGGGATCATATTAATCCTACTCAGGAGATAATAACAGCAGAACCTGGCAAACTATTGGTATTTCCAGGTTGGTTAAAGCACCAGAGTGGTCCTCATAATGGTAGTGAGGATCGTTGGTCTATGTCTTTTAATTCTTTACCTAATGGTGCTGTCAATGCAGGTCCACAAGGTATACCAATGGCGAACATAACAGTCAATTAATTATGAAACTAGTGAAGACTCCACTGCGTTATCCTGGAGGTAAATCCAGAGCAGTAAAACAATTATATAATTGGTTTCCATCTGATGTGCATGAGTACAGGGAACCATTTATAGGTGGTGCTTCTATGGCACTATACTTCTCACAACTACACCCAGATATACCTGTGTGGGTTAATGATAAGTACACATATTTGTACAATTTTTGGGTTCAGTTACAGGAGAGAGGTAATGAATTATCTGATGCATGTTATAAGGTCAAGACAGACCACCCAGATGATGACACTGCTAGAGAACTCTTTGATAAGACTAAGAAAGATATCGAACACGCAGAACCTTTTGATCAAGCTGTTCTTTTTTGGGTTCTTAATAAGTGTAGCTATAGCGGGTTGACTGAGAACTCATCCTTTTCACCTGCTGCATCACGTCAGAACTTTACACTTCGTGGTGCTGCTAAGTTAAAGAACTATCCTGACATAATTAAGAACTGGCGTATCACTAATGAAGATTATGAGGTAGTGATGAGTGATACTGGTGGTGATAATGTTTTTTGTTTCTTAGATCCACCATATAAGATCAAGTCATTCCTTTATGGTACTAAAGCAGACTTGCATAAGAACTTTGATCACCCAACTTTTAAAGATATCTGTTCTAACTGTGTTCATAAGTGGTTGCTGACATATAATGTCGATCCTGAGATCGAAGAGGCATTTTCATACTATAATCAGAGGTACTTTAGACTTACCTATGGTATGCAACACCGTGCTAATAACGTGAAGGATGAATTACTCATCTCTAACTACGAAATTAACCCTGTAAACCCCCTTGAGAAGGTGTTATATGCCTGATTATGAGTACCCTCTGAAGGATTATCTTAATGGTATTAATCTGAAGCAAGGAGACTTGGAATCGGATGAACGTGCCATGAAGAAGTATCCAAAATTCGTGGTCAATAAGTTATTGGCCGAACATATTGACTGTATAATGCATGTCAATGAGATGAACCGTTACTATAACTTAGATAACCTCCTGCAATATCAGTATTTTCTATATAGTATTAGGAAATCAAAGAGATTTTCTCCTTGGAATAAGAAATCTACCGACAGCGATTTGGAATTGGTCAAACAATTTTATGGTTATAGTAATGAGAAAGCAAAGGTAGCACTCTCTCTACTATCAAAAGAAAAGCTAGACGTAATAAAAGCGAAACTTGATACTGGAGGAAGGAGATGAGTGACGAGATCAGTTGGTCTCAGGATATGATGCTGGAGGTTACACTAAAAGAACCAGACGATTTTCTGAAGATTAGAGAAACCCTTACACGGATTGGTGTAGCCTCTCGAAAAGAGAGAAAATTATATCAGTCGTGTCATATACTCCACAAGAAGGGTAAGTATTACATAGTTCATTTTAAGGAACTGTTTGCACTGGACGGGAAACCTGCTAACATAACTAAGAATGACATAGAGAGACGCAACAGAATCGCTAAGCTACTATTCGATTGGGGTCTTGTAGAGATACAAGAAGACCTTCTATCTAATGATGGGTGTGCACCACTCAATCAGATAAAGGTACTATCCTATAAGGATAAGAGCGAGTGGATATTAGAATCTAAGTACAACATAGGAAAGAAGAAAGTTATCACTGAAACATAATGAAATTTTTGGGATTGAGGATCGAAGATCACGATTCCAATATCACCTATACTGATGGTACTAAGGTACGATATTGTGCAACCGAAAGACTCTTCGGCATTAAACATCATGGATACGATAACACTTGGCAATGGCAGGATGTGCTAGACTCTTGGGGTGTCAATGCAGATGAGTTAGATGCTCTTGCAATTATCTCAGATCAGATAACCTTTGAGGATGGTGAAACCTATCGTGAATTGGACATGGGGTTCCCATGTAGGACGTTCGCAGTAGACCATCACTATTGTCATGCTCTGAGTCTTTGGCCACTAGGAGAAGTCCCTTACACAAATTACATCTATGACGGTTTTGGAAATAATGATCGTAGCTATTCCCTTATTCTTGGGAATAAGATTGGCTGTAGCCACAGTGTACTTACTACTGGGTCTATCGGAGTCGAAATGGCGAAGGTCGGAAGAACACTCGGAATCGAAGCAGACCCACACGGATTAGATTTAGCAGGTAAGATCATGGGTCTTGCTGCATATGGACTTGTAGACGAAGAATATTATGATAAGGTATCACACAATCATCTAACTGATATCAAGAAGATATGGAACTATGATTCTTGGGATCGTAAGTGGGATAATGACTTTGATATTAACTGGTTACGAACAGTACATGAGTATACTGGTGATCAACTAGCACTGTATATGAATCATCCTGTAGGTGGTGATGATGTCATAGGATATAGTGGTGGTATAGCACAGAACTGTGTGTTTAATGGTAAGATATTGAGTGGTGATAAGAAGATAATGATCCCACCTCATGCTAATGACTGTGGTCTGACTCTAGGTGCTGTAGAATTTTTGAGACAACACTATCATGAGGAACCATTTAGTAATGAAGGGTTCCCATTCTGGCAGGATGATGAAGGTACTGAAGAGGTGAGTGATCAGGTTATATTAGAGACTGCTGAGGCACTTGCTGATGGTGATATAGTTGCATGGTATCAGGGACATGGTGAGATAGGACCTAGAGCATTAGGTAACAGGTCTATCCTTATGAACCCACGTCTACCTGATGCTAAGGACACACTTAATAGGAAGGTAAAGCATAGAGAACACTTCCGTCCTTTTGGTGGTTCAGTTCTATTAGAGGATGTTGATAAGCATTTTGAGTGGACTGGTGCATGTCCTTATATGAATGTGTCTGTACCAGTAAAGGATGATGGACTGAAAGCAATCACTCATATAGATGGGTCGTCTAGAATACAGACAGTAGATGGTGATGGATCATATGCTAGACTCCTTAGGAAGTATAAAGAGATAACAGGTGATGGTGTACTACTTAACACTAGTTTAAATGTCGGTGGTAAACCTATTGCTGGTCATAAGTGGGAAGCTAAAGAGATGTTCTCTAAGAGGGGTATAGATGTACTAGTTATTGGGGATGATATTTTGTCTAAATAGCCCAGTTACTCTGGTTACATGTCCGAAGAAGAAATTAAAGAAGAAGAAGTAGTAGAAGAGCATCACGAAGAACCTAAGAAGAAAGGTATATTCGCTAAAGTGAAATCTGCTATCGTTCCCGATGCTGACGAACAGGCAGCAATCATCAGTACAATGGTCAGAATTACTGTCCTTGCCTGGTCTGGGGGAATATTGACTCTTAATTATGTGGCGATTCCAGGTGTACCACAACAAAAAATAGATCCGACTTTTATAGCTTCAGTTTTTACTGGAGTTTTAGCTAGCTTCGGGATTCAGACAGCATCTAAGAAGGGTGATGGCACCATGAAGATGGATAAGAATGGTAATCCTGCTGGTGGACCACCACCTGTCACTGCTAAGGATATAGAAGCAATCATAGCGAAAGCTGGACCTACTCAAACTATTCGTATTGAGCAAGCACCTCTTAAAATAGTTGGTGTCTCAACCGAAGATGAAAAACCTTACAAACTATAGAATCATGCAAAAAATTGTTAACGTACTAGCACTCGTATCTTTCGTAGGTATAGTTGGTGTAGTTGGAGCTGGAGGATATGTTTTCCTTCAGAAGGATGCTATCATTAAAGATGTAACAGAGTCTGTATTGGGTGATGTGCTTGGTGATATGCCAGCGATCCCAGAAGTACCTGCTACAACAGGTGGAGTTGCACCACCAGCAGGACTTGGTATTCCTAAGTAGTGGACATACAGGAGATTATGGTTAGGATGCGAGAGATTCAGAATCCTCGCATCAATATCATAGACAATACTAATATTACTACTAGTACTATCCCAAACACTCAGGTATCTGAAATAAGAAATCAGGATATCCAAAATGTTAATACTGGGGATATTAGAACTTATGAGATTAGGGATCCTGTTGTCACAGGTTTGACTGTACCTGTCACTGTGAGTGCAGGTAAACCTATTGTTAACATACCTGGTTGTGTTAAAGCACACAAGGATGGGGGTGGTAAGAATAAGAACCTCGTAGACGATGACCCTAAGGGTGTAATGACGTACTGTGATGGATCACAACCATCATTTAGTCCTATGGATTACAATAGTGATGAGATAACATTTGAGCAGAAGAAATATGAACCAGACTTTAAGATAGATCCACCCCCAGTACCAGAACCACCTGAGGTTCCATCAATAGAATGCTATGAACCACAGATTAAAGATCCTGTAACGGGTCAGTGTATTGATAAACCTACAGAGAATACCGAACAAGCGTCCGATGGTCCTTCGTTCGCAGAACAATATTTACCTGAGATGAGTACGGTTACTACTACTGCAGCGATAGCAGTGGTTGCTACCTCATCAGCATTACTTGCTAAACCATTAGCAGATTTATTACTTAAGGTCATTAAACCTGCAGTCAAGCAGACAATGACCAAAATCCAAAGACTACTGGGTAAGAATCCATATAAACCTACTCGTCAAGAGATACTTACTAATGAGTATAGGGAGAAGAAAGGACTGCTACCACTAAAACCTCAGAAGAATAAGAAGAAGGATAAATAATGCATGGCACAACGCTCGATTAAGTTTACTATAAAGCAAGACGGTACTGTGATTGAGGAAGTCATGGGTGCTGTTGGTAATGAGTGTGAGAATCTCACTAAAAAGATTGAGGAGAGGTTAGGTCAAGTAGAGAGAAGAGAACATAAAGCAGAGTACTACCAGCAAAACCAAACCTTAAATCAAAATGTCACACTTCACTTGCATAAAGACTAAGATTATAGAACGACCATATCTAATTGATGCATTAAAGAAATTAGATTACAACGTACAAGAGAACCATCTTTTGATAAACCCTGAAGACCATGATCATAAGCAATGGAATGTTGAGGTTGCTCTTAATGATTTCGTTGGGTTTAAGTGGAACGGTAATGAGTATGAATTAGTTGCTGAGCTTGATGCTTGGGATCTAGATGTACCAGTTAATAGGTTCATAGAGAAGGTCACACAACAGTATGCTAGGGCAACTCTTCTTGATGCTGCCGAGGAGCAAGGGTTCACAGTTTCAGAGGAGAACACCAGTATCAATAATGATATTGAGATAGTGGTTACTCGTTGGGACTAGGCATAAATTTTTGTGTATATGTATCAGCGTATACGGACCTAACTTGTATAAATAATGGTAGAATTGGGACAACCAAGATGCATCCAAACCTCTAAATTATGAGGTCCACGTTGAGTAAAGGAGGAACCAAATGTATAGCCATCTATCATCAAATCAATTGGCAGAATGGAATCACAACATTGAGGAAACACCACTAGAAGACCCAATAGACGAATACTTTGAGTGCTTGATTGAGTGTGATGATAGTCAGTCCAGTTGTCGAAGACTCTGCGGAGATCTTCTAAAGTAAAATTCATTCATTTGCTTCGTCCCTCCTTGAGAGGGACTTTTTATTTTGCTAAATAGATTAGTTTGTCCAAAAATAATGACAGCCCTAATTGATCCAAAAGAATATTCCGACGTGGTTGACCTATTGAGGTCATTTTTTTTGTCTAAAAATTTCCTTGAGGTTCATACCCAAAATCGTTTAAGTATTCTTGCTGCTTGTGAAGACCCAGAAACCGTAGCAACCTATAATTACAATGGTCAAGTATGGCCACTGCCACAGACAGGTCAGATGTGGTTAGAATATGAATTACTATCCAACCCCAAAGCAGAGGGGTTTTTCTGTGTCTCAACGTCATACAGGGCAGAACCAGACCCTGTACCAGGAAGACATGAAGTTATCTTCCCCATGTTTGAGTTCGAGATGAAGGGTGGTGTTAAAGAACTCGAAGATATGGAGAAAGAATTGTGTGAATGGTTAGGTATACCATTAGACCAAGTGAATGTTAAGACCTATAAGGATTGGGGTGACAAGTTTAATGCAAAAGAACTTGACCATGATCATGAGAAAACTATTGGTCGAGGTATGATTACTGAGTTCCCTGAATGGACATCACCTTTCTGGAACATGGCAAGAAATTCTGACGATACCAGTAAGAAGATTGATGTTATCTTAGGTGGTAAAGAAACTATCGGTAGTGCTGAAAGGAGTACCGACAAGGATCAGATGAGAGAGACCTTCTATACTATATCAGATGGTAAGTATGCTCAACTTATTATTGATCTGTTTGGTAAGGAAAGAGTAGAGAAAGAACTAGAAGAGTTTCTTGAGTTCGACTTCTTCCCTAGGAGTGGAGGAGGTATAGGTATACAGCGTCTTATATCAGCCCTTAAGTAGGGCTTCTATGTGAGGTGACGAAACTGGTAAACGTGGCAGGCTGTTTCCCTGCTGTTCTGTTTTGGCGGGACTTGGTGGTTCGACTCCACCCCTCACAGTTATTTGTCTACAACAGCTGGATTAGATATTGAGATTGGTTCGAATACGAAGTCTTCATTAGGACCTATGGTTTCTCTCTTGATGAGTGTTGCTTTACCATTCTCATCATACTCAAAGACTGATACCTCTGTTGCTGATGTCTTTACTCGTACTGTCTTATTCTTAATGGTTTGATTACCATCTCCATCAATCTCATAGGTTGTTACTTCATCCTTATTGTCGTTAGCAGTTACCTGTGGGATACTATGTGAGTGATTTGGTAGTCCGTTCTGTGGTAAAGTAACCACAACGTCAGCACATACACTATAGTATGGTGACTTCGGATGGAACTTTATACCAGCCTGCATAAGTTCACCACAATTTTTGAGACGAGCTATCTCAAAGTCTAGTCTTTTGTTGGCAAGTATTTGATTTTGTAGTGCTGTCTGTGTATTATATGCTCTCTTACAACCGTCCTGTAGTTGTCTATCTAAAGGTATTGATACCGTTGCACTTATACCTAAATTAAAATTCAGGTTGTCCTTCTGTCCAGTCCTAGTAGGAATGTAGTAGAGGATCTGACCTGGATCATCTGGGATCCCATCGTCATTATTGTCTGCATTGTTGTAGACAGGATCATCATAGTAATATTCCTTAGGATTCTGATGCGATAACGCATGTGTCACGAACGGTGTGATATTAAGGGTAGGCCCCTGACACGAGATCCCATTGCCATATGTGTTTGTAATATATGGACCTTGTAAAACTTGTATTGCCTGGTTGGTGACTGAGCCCGAACTATTAGCTATCGGATTGGCAGTCGCACTAACACCTCCTACGTCTGCTGCATAGGTAGGTGAACATGTCAACGCTGCAATTACTGGGAGAAGATACTTGTTGTATCTGTTACGCTTGTTACGTTGGTGGTACGTTGGATTATTGTCTGATTGGATATACCTGGTCCCATGTATGTAGTCGTTAGTTGGAATGCCGCTCCTGGAGTCGTTATTGTGTAGTCTCCTAGGGTTGATAGATCCAGTTGCGATGTTGTCTGGGGAGTTGTGTCCGTGGCTGAACCAAGTACGTCTACTGAACCCGCTGTTACTGTTGCGTCGGGTAATAGACTTGATCCATTGTGTGAAATTCCTGTTCCCGTTACTGAATATTGCCATCCTGTATTATAGTCAATAGAGTTAATCGTCTCAGTCACTGTCGAGGTTGTCTCGGTGTGGCTCGTCATTGAGCCCTGGGTGAAGTTGGGGACCACGGGGACCGCCATCGCAGGTACAACACTTACAAGTGCAGTACCCACAGCAGTCACATATAGGGCAATCGTCTTCTTCATCACTATATATCACTATCTTACGGTGAGTTCAGATACGAATTGCGTTGTTAATGTAGTACCTGCACCACCAGCAGAAGGAGCAGCGTCACCAGTAGCAAATCCATGAGCACTAGAAACTTGACCAGCTAGGTCTCCAGCAGATCCAGCAGCAGTAGAATACTGATTAGAGTATGCAGCAACAGCACCAGTAGAAGGTGCAGAACCTATAGCGTCCCCTGTAGTCAGACTAGTTGTGTAGCTGAATGCATTTCCAGCAGTCGTTTGTGTGGCATCTGGCACTACAAACGTAGCAACACCTGTATTACTTACAGCAGATATACCGCCAAGACTTGCAGCAGCAGATCCACCAGACGGTGTTACTGTTGTTGTGACATTATTTCCTGATATACTAAACGTATTTCCAGATCTGGTAACAGAGGTCGCAGCTGCGTCCACAGTTAAAGCAGCACTCGTAGTCATACGGTGGTGTATATCGGCTCTTGCAACAGAGCCACTCATCAAAATCATACCGAAAAGCAAGAATACTTTTCTCATGTGTTTATACCTAGGTGATTCTATTTAGCTGATTGAGACATGTTACAAATGTACTATTCGGAAAGCACTACCCCTAGTATCAGGCCGATATGCTATAAATATATGTGGTTGCCTTCGGGGACCACACAAACAAACTCGCTTAGTAAAGGAGCATACCAATGGGAAACCTAACACGTTATCGTGCGACAGATCTTCCACAGCTAATGGAAAAGATCAACAAGTATGGCATAGGATTAGATACATACTTTGATTCTTTCTTTAGTCAAGATCAATCGACAAACTACCCACCCTACAATTTGATTCATCTTAGTAATCATGAATCACGTTTGGAGGTCGCACTAGCAGGATTTAAAAAGGATGAAGTCAAAGTGTATACCGAGTATGGTAAACTCTTTGTAGAAGGTAAGGTAGAAGAGAAAGAAGAACCAGAGTATGCTTACAGAGGACTCTCTAAGAGAAACTTCAGTAGGTCATGGCAACTCTCTGAGGATGTAGAGATCAAGCATGTTGATTTCGAAGATGGACTACTGAATGTCTTACTTGGTAAGATAGTTCCTGAGCACCATGCAAGAAAAGACTATATGTGATAGTATACATATAGTAACTACATATCCAGAGTGAAGTTCGAAGATTATTACAAAGAATTTTGTGAGGTTTTTGGTCATCCACTCTGGATGCTGCCAATGATGTGTATAGGATTCTTCCTTATGGTAGAAGTCCTGCATACCAAGTACCATATGGATGGTACAAAGGATGCACATGGATTCTGTGGCAGGCAGGAATGGGTAAAAGAATTAATGGAGGATGAATGGTAGCACTACTTGAGTTATTAGAGGCAGGTCTAGTGTTCACAGCAGTTTCTATTGCTGCTGTGGCTGCTCCTGTTTCTATTCTTACTGATGCTGAACTACCTGACATTGCTCCATTGATAGAACAAGAACAACAAACACCACCAGAGATAAAGGAGGATGACTGACTCACAATTTACAGAAGTACCTGGTACTGACGTATCAGATACTGCACCAGGACTAATTCCAGAAAATACTAATCCATTTCCAGGAGGTGATCCACTATCAGAGATTCATCAGCATTTGCACGATCTAAATCAAAAGGTAGATCATTTATTAAAGTCAAGGGTCGAACTGTTAGCTAAAGTAGATCATCTACTTGAGCATGCACATCAACCACTAGAGGGTCATATAACCCTGCATCCACCTGCTAAGGTTCCTGCAGGAGAAGATGATGAGTGGGATGGTGATCCTAACTGTGAGGATTGTATACCAGATCCCGATCTGATATAGAGCCTATATAAAACACAACCGAAGAGACCTCAGGGTCTCTTTTTGTTTGGAGACAAAAATGAATATGTATGTTAATCTATGTCCAGCATACACTGAGAAGAGTGAGACTCTTACAGTGGACATTCCACCTGATCAGATGGATGAGTTTATGCAATATGTCCACATTCTATCTGAAGAGAAGAACATTAATGCCCGTCGAGCATTCACAGATTTAATTAAAGAATCGTATTACACACTAATGGAGAAAGATTATGAGCGTAAAGGTCGTAAGAATGCAAAACGGAGAGGACGTAATCGCTGACGTTAAGGAGATGCGTCAGAGTGAGGAAGGTCCTGCTATGGCATATAAATTGGAATTTCCATATGCTTTAACTATCAAACCCAATGGAACGTTACTGTTGGAACAAGAACAGTCACTTGATTTGGATGAGATTGACATAGAGTTTCAGACATATGTTCCATTGTCAAAGCACTCTTATATATTCATACCGATACCATCAGTGGCACTTATATATGAACCACATGATAACCTCCTATCAAAGTACAACGAATTGTTAGAAGCCAATGCTCAAACTAATACTACTGAAGACGAACTGCCAACTACACCTGTTGGGACAGCTGACTGAGTTGGATGAAGAACCTAGTCTTCTCATAGAGCAATGTATGAAGGTGAATGATGATGGTTCATTAGAACCATACCCTAAGCATACAGACCAGAGAGATTTGTTCTTGACATCTGACCTACTCTTTACTATAATGGATCCGTCTGCTACTATTGCAGATGCTTACAAGAAAGCGACTGGAGGTTGATGGATTTTTATACGGACGTTCTTCTCCTTGGCGATGATATACTCTATAGAGGGTATGAAGGCCAGGAACCTGTCCAGTACAGGGAGAAGGTTCGACCTACCTTATATTTTGTACCAGAGGATCAATCCAAAAAGTCAAAGTATAAGACTCTAGATGGACGTTATGCACACCCTAAGAAGTTCGATGGAGCTAGGGATGCTCGTAGTTTCATTGAGAAGTATGAGCATGTTGATGGTCTAGAGGTACATGGGTACGAACGGTTCGTGTATCAGTACATTGCTGAGAGATTCCCTGACGAGATCCGTTTTGATATGGATGCGATGAAGATCTTTACGATTGACATCGAAGTTGGATGTGATAATGGGTTCCCCTCTGTTGAGGAGTGCCGTGAGGAGGTGCTATGCATCACCATGAAGGATGTTGTCTCCAAGAAAATTGTTACTTGGGGTAGCAGGGAATTTAATGCTCCCGATAACGTAGAGTATCGGGTCTTTTGGACGGAGCAGGAGTTGTTAGAGGACTTCCATACGTGGTGGGTCAATAACACTCCCGATGTTATTACAGGTTGGAACTGTAATTTATATGACATCCCATACATCTGTCGTCGCATTGAGCGGGTGCTAGGTGAGAAGTGGAAGAAGTCCCTCTCACCATGGAATAGAGTAGTAGATAGAGAGGTAGTTATCAGGGGTCGTAAGCAACTGGCATATCAAATTGCTGGTGTTACGATCCTTGACTATCTTGATCTCTATCAGAAGTTTACTTATTCAGCACAAGCATCCTATCGCCTTGATCATATTGCTAATGTGGAACTAGGACAACAGAAACTAGATCACAGTGAGTATGAGAACTTTAAAGCATTCTATACAAACGATTGGCAGAAGTTTGTAGAGTATAATATACTTGACGTGGAACTTGTTGACCGTTTGGAAGACAAGATGAAACTGATTGAGTTAGCATTAACGTTATCTTATGACGCTAAGGTTAATCTGTCTGATGTTTATAGTCAGGTACGTATGTGGGACACTCTCATATATAATGACTTGACGAAGAGGAACATTGTTGTTCCACCAAAGATAAGTAGTAAAAAAGATGACCAGTATGCAGGAGCTTATGTTAAAGAACCTACACCAGGCATGTATGAATGGGTTGCGAGTTTTGATCTTAACTCCCTGTATCCTCATCTCATCATGCAGTACAACATCTCCCCAGAAACCCTCGTTGATAGAAGACATCCAACCGCCAGTGTTGATGGATTGCTTAGTAGAGAAGTCGGGATCACTGGAGATTACGCCGTGTGTGCCAATGGAGCACAATACCGCAAGGACATCCACGGGTTCCTCCCAGAGATGATGCAACGGATCTACGAAGACCGTACGATCTATAAGAAAAAGATGCTTAAGGCTAAGCAAGACTATGAGCACACCCCCACAACAGAACTCCAAAAGGACATTGCTAGATATAATAATATCCAGATGGCCAGAAAGATCCAACTTAACTCTGCCTATGGTGCAATCGGTAACCAGTACTTCAGGTATTACAATCTTGCGAACGCTGAAGCCATCACCTTGTCAGGACAAGTCTCAATCCGATGGATAGAGAATAAAATAAACCAGTACATGAATAAGGTACTTAAAACTGAGGAACATGATTATGTTATTGCTTCTGATACCGATTCCATTTATTTGCATATGGGTCCTTTGGTTAAAGCTGTATTCGAGGGCAGAGAGAAAAGCAGTGAGAGCACTCTTAGGTTCCTTAAAAAGGTGTGTGATGTGGAACTTGATAAGTATATCCAAAATTCTTACCAAGAACTGGCTACCTATGTAAATGCTTATGATCAGAAGATGATCATGGCACGAGAGAATATTGCTGATAAGGGTATCTGGACTGCAAAGAAGAGGTACATCCTTAATGTATGGAATAGTGAGGGTGTTCAGTATGAGAAACCCAAACTAAAGATGATGGGTATAGAAGCAGTTAAGTCTTCTACACCTATGCCTTGTCGTTCAGCAATTAAAGAGGCACTAGATCTTGTCATGACTGGTACTGAGGATCAGGTTCAGACATATGTGTCTACGTTTAGGAAGAAATTTGAGACACTACCGTTTGAGGACATAGCATTCCCACGTAGTTGTAACAATATACAAAAGTTCTCTTCCAGTAAAGACATCTATGGTAAGGGGTGTCCCATTCATGTACGTGGGTCACTATTATATAATTTTTATGTTAAGAAACATAAGATAGCACATAAGTTTCCACTCATTCAGGAGGGTGAGAAAATTAAGTACATGTATTTGAGAAAACCAAATCGTATAGGAGAGAATGTCATCTCGTTCTTCCAAACTTTACCAAAAGAGTTTGAGCTTGACGGATCGATAGATTATGACTTACAATTTGAGAAGAGTTTTCTTGCACCAATCAAGGTTATCCTTGATGCTATAGGTTGGTCCCCTGAGAAACGTGTATCACTGGAGCATATTTTTGGATGACAAATTCTTTTTTTACAGACATCGCCAAGGAGATAGGCAATGAGTACGCTGGCGTTGTTTCTGATGGTGTTGCTGCTGGCGACACAAGTAATTTTATCGATACGGGTAGCTACCTCTTTAACGCTATTGTATCAGGAAGCATCTTCGGAGGTGTTCCAGGGAATAAGATCACAGCTATTGCAGGTGAGTCAAGCACTGGCAAAACATTTTTCTGCCTTGGTATGGTACAGCATTTTCTCCAATCTCATCCTGATGCTAATGTTGTTTATTTTGAGTCTGAAAGTGCTATATCTAAGGACATGATAGAGAGTCGGGGTATAGACTCCAGTCGTATGTTCTTATGTCCTGTTACTACAGTACAAGATTTCAGACAGCAAGCAATTAAGGCAGTAGATATACATTTATCTTATAAGAAAGAGGATCGTAAACCAGTAATGTTTGTACTGGATTCTCTTGGTATGTTGTCCACCACTAAGGAGGTACAGGACACACAGGATGGTAAGGATACTAGAGATATGACCAGAGCACAGGTTGTTAAGTCTATCTTCAGGGTGTTGACACTCAAACTAGGTAAGGCAAACATCCCTATGATTGTAACCAACCATACTTATGATGTGGTGGGTGCTTATGTGCCAATGAAAGAAATGGGTGGTGGTAGTGGACTAAAGTATGCTGCTAGTACTATAATATACTTATCCAAATCCAAGGAGAAGGATGGTACGGATGTCGTAGGCAACCTTATCAAGTGTGAGACTAAGAAGTCTCGATTCACCAAGGAAAATTCTAAAGTGCAGGTACGATTATTTTATGACGAACGAGGTCTTGACAAGTATTACGGACTACTGGAACTGGGTGAGAGACATGGAGTATTTGAGCGAGTCGGTAACCGCTATAAGATGGGTGGCTCTAATCTATATCCTAAGTCCATTCTGGCAGAACCAGAAAAGTATTTTACTCCAGAAGTAATGCAAGCATTAGATGAAGTAGCAGCGAAGGAGTTTTCCTATGGTAGTTAGTCTAAAGGATTTTGTTAAGGTATATCCTGGTGCCTTAGACACTAACCTGTGTCGTAACATCATTGATCTTGCATCTAAAACTAAACCAGAAAGATGGGAGCAGAAGGGTCGTCCACAGTGGAACATGTGGAACCTAACCATGATGGCAGAGGAAGATAAGATAGAGGAATGGCAGAAGGTACATAACCAATTGGTTACTGCTATCAAGTCTACTGCTGAACAGTACATGACTGATGTACAGTGTAGAGACTATTGGCCACCTCAGAATGCACTAGAACAGATCAGGTTAAAGCATTACGAACATGAAAAGAATGATCGTTATGACTGGCATGTTGATGTGGGTAACCATGATAGTGCTAGACGCTTTCTTGCTATGTTTTTCTATCTGAATGATGTAGACAAGGGTGGGCAGACCTACTTTAATAACATTAATTACAAAGTGAAAGCAAAGGAAGGATCTGTGCTATGCTTTCCACCTACATGGATGTTCCCTCACGAGGGAAAAGCACCCTTGTCAGGTGACAAGTGGATCGTAGGAACCTATCTACATTATCTCTAATGCAAAAGATCGAAGAGATTACCCTAAGTAAACTTATTCTAGATGAGGATTACTGTAGGAAGACTCTACCTTTTATTCAGGAGGAGTACTTTGAGTCTATACATCACAGAACTATCTTTGATACAGTTAGGTTGTATGTTCAGGAGTATAATGCTATTCCAGAATCTACTGCCATTAAGATTGAGGTAGAGAAGAGAAGAGATCTTAGTGAAGAGATCATGCAGGAGATCGATGATTTCCTTAATGAAAAGTTAGATCATGATCAGTATAATGAAGAGTGGTTGTTAGATACCACAGAGAAGTGGTGTAAAGAACGTGCTATCTATCTGGCATTGATGGATAGTATTAAGATTGCTGACGGTCAGGATAAGACTCGTACCAAAGATGCCATACCACATATTATGTCAGAAGCATTAGGTACATGCTTTGATGAGACTGTTGGTCATGATTACATAAAGGATGCTGAAGAACGTTATGACTTCTATCACACGGTTGAGGACAAGACCCCGTTTGACTTGGAATATTTTAACAAGATTACGAAGGGTGGTCTACCTAATAAGACTCTTAATATCGCTCTTGCTGGTACAGGTGTTGGTAAGTCTTTGTTTATGTGTCACTGTGCTAGTGCCTCCCTCCTCAGGGGACGTAATGTATTGTATATTACTCTTGAGATGGCTGAAGAAAAGATTGCAGAGAGAATTGATGCCAACCTCCTGAATCTACCCATCCAACAACTGTCTGATCCTCTGTTTAGTAAAGCAGATTTTCGTAAGAAGATAGACAAGTTAAATAAGAAGACCCAAGGTCGTTTGGTTATCAAGGAGTACCCAACTGCATCGGCACACGTCGGTCACTTTAAAGCACTCCTGAATGAGTTAGCAATGAAGAAAGGATTTAGTCCTGATATAATCTTCATAGACTATCTCAACATATGCTCATCCTCTCGCTACAAGAACTCAATTGTTAATTCATACACGTTCGTTAAAGCTATTGCTGAAGAACTTAGGGGACTGGCTGTCGAAGCAAACGTCCCGATTGTTAGTGCTACTCAAACTACTCGTTCTGGTTACGGTTCTAGCGATGTTGACCTTACCGACACATCTGAGTCTTTCGGACTCCCTGCTACTGCTGACCTTATGTTCGCTCTCATATCTACTGAGGAGTTGGAAGCGATAAATCAAATAATGGTGAAGCAATTAAAGAATAGATACAATGATCCTACAGTTCATAAGAGATTTTGTATAGGTATTGACAGAGCGAAGATGAGGCTGTATGATTGTGAACAGGCAACACTCGCTGATCCTGGCAAAGAGGAAGAGGTCGTAGAGATCAAACCCAGTAAAAACAAATTCGATTCCTTTAAGGTATGACTAAGAAAGCAAGAAATCCAAATCAACAACCATTAGGTTCTGCTAATGTGAATTTTGATCCAGCATCTACAGACAATGTAACTAAGATTGCTGAGGACTTTAATGATAAGGTTCAGGATCAGAAGGATGAGATGAAGGAGGGTGCTGAGAAGATCAAAGATGATACTCCTACCACTCCAGAAGAACTCATCAATAAGAAAGGGTTCTCTGCATGGCAGGCAGCAGAGAAGGTTAAGGCAAAGAGAAGGGAAGAACATGATCAGAAGAAGTTCCAGATAGATCTGGATAAGTACATGCACTTTTGTGACATGACGTGCTCAGAACCTAGTAAGGATAGAGCACAGTATCTTGATCGTCTTAATCAATTATATGATCAGGGATGTAATGTATCTCTTTTAGATACTGCATCACAAGGATTGACTGCTGAAGCAGGTGAGTTCTGTGAGATTGTTAAGAAGATTAAGTATCAAGGTAAACCATATAATGATGCTAACAAAGAACATCTAGTTAAAGAGTTGGGTGATATACTATGGTATGCATCCCAAGCAGCTAGAGCATTGGACATCCGATTGGATGAAGTGTTCTATGCTAACACTCTTAAACTTGCTTCTAGGTATCCTAGTGGTGAGTTTAATATTGAGGACTCTGAAAACCGTAAACCTGGAGACATTTAATGCTACATGGTATCCTATTGCCTTTGATTGCAATTGCATTGATCACTTTAGTGATTGTCTATTCCATTATCCAAAAGTATAACCCACATTGACATGACATTATCAAATTCAGTAGAATATTCTCTAAGAGAAGCACAAGAAGCACTTCGTAATGCTCTAGCATTTGCAGCACGTAGTGAGAAACCATATGTTAGTAAGCACATTGCTGATATGCTTTCTAACATTGAGAACCTCTGTGACATCACAGATTTGTTAGACAAGGTGGAGGAAGCACGTGGACTTACCGATTGATGACAAGGAGTTAGAAGTTATTGTCACACAACTGTGGAAGTCACGTAAGAATGCTGGTGAACCAGCAGTTGCTCCACTGTATGAGAAGATCAAGTTAGTCAAGGAGGTTAGGGACGCTAACCCAGGTGGTCCTTACAAGAAGATATTACGTGAAGATCATGACATTTCTATCTAAAGGGGGTTGACACCCTCTTTTTTTATGCTATAGTATATCTGTTGAGCGCACAACATAGGGAGTGACTGAATAATCTTTCTGGCATATAGCTGGATAAGGTGATACGACACAGGTGGTGCTGCTTCTTCGGAAGAACCGACTTACCAGTCGGGTCGTAGGCAGAGATGAATCTTACTTACTGTAGTAATGCCCGTCTCTTATTGGTAATACAGCAATCCAATCTCCCACACACTAACACAATTAACTCTGCAGACTAAATAGAGGGGTAACACCCTCTATTTTTTATGGCCTTAGAGTATTCTGAAATAATGATGGCAGGTGCTATGTTCTCTACAACTGCAGAGTTAAAAGCAGCCACGAATACAGAAGATGATCTGATAGAATGGGTTGCTAAAATTGCTAAGACAGTTAACGTGCCTGCTAATGTAGCATTTGGATCTAAGAAGAGTGAGTGGGTAAACTATCTGAAGCAAGATGTAAAGAGTCTCACACCGAAGAAAAGAGGTGACCTTTTAAAGAATGGATTACAAGGGATCTCTGCTGCCATAGCAGTTAAAAAATGGTTGCAGAATGATCATAAAGAAGGTGCAGATACCATTGCCACTAAGGTGTTCATGACAGGTAACGTGTGGCCTAAAGAGGTAACAAAGTTTAGGATAAGTGCGTATGGATTTGATGATTATAACTCCTCTGATGTTATTGTAAAGACTGGAGATAAAAAATATTTTGGAGTCTCTCTGAAGAAGAAACCCAAGTCAAACTCAGCAGATCCTACTCTTATTAATAAAGCATTCACTAGTCTTATTAATGGTGATGGTCCTGGTGGTATATTTAAGGAAGCACGAAAAGAATTGGATGAGAGAAGGACAGGATACTTTGCTGCAAGGGTAAGGGATGCAATAGAAGAAGGTATTCTTAACCTTGATGATGAGGAGGGTACTGATCTGTCTAAAAATATGACTGACACTGAGTTGTTTAAGGGTAACACTCGTAAGCAACTCTTTGCTCATAGACCAAAGGCACAACAATTTAAGTACCCTTATATTGATGCTAAAGGTAATCATATAGAAGGTTATTCTACTGAACCTACCTCATGTTCACTACCTGACATGAAGTCCTTTGTTAATAATGACTTAAAGAGAAAGGATAATAAATTATGGGAGAAGTTTAGGGAGACTGTTATTGGATTTGGTGAGACCTTTGCTGATCAGTTAATCAATTTGGTATTAAAGGTTAAACTACAAGATGATCTTGCTGCTAATAAGAAACTACATGAACATAAGTTTGCTTTTGGTTTGATAACTGGTATTGGTACAGCCTCTAAGATGCCTAAGAAGGATGAATATAAACTTGAGCTTGGTCAGGGTAAATATATTGATCAACATACTATATTATGTGGTCTGCAGAAACTTGATAATAATAAGAAAAAATATGAGATAGCTTTAGACTTAGATGCTACTGACAAAGCAGATGCTGCTAAGATATTCTTTACAGTATCAAAGGCATCCACACCTATTTTATCCTTAGAGTTGAGGTACAAGGGTAAATTTACTCCACAACCTCAATTCTTTGCTAACATTACACCTGAATTTAGAACGATAATGACTAAAGAGTGCTTGGTACACGATTAAAAGTGTCCACTCAGTCACCCATTCAGACCCTCCTCTGTTATAATATGTGTATAAGGGATGAATCGATGACGTGCTTGCACCGATGGGTAATTCTCCCTTAACTATTATGGCAAAAAACACTCACTTAGAACACCTAGAAGACGACATTTTTAACAGTGGTCCTGCTGGTGTCACCAACTCAATCAATTTCCTGAAGTCACTGAGAGATATGCTGTCTACAGGTAGTGGTGGTAGTAAAGTTAAGGTCACTACCAAATGGGATGGTGCTCCTGCTATTATATGTGGTAAGAATCCAGAGGACGGTAGGTTCTTTGTTGGCACTAAGAGTGTGTTTAATAAGGTTAATCCCAAGATAGTATACACTGAAGCAGATGCAGATAGATTGTATCCTGGTGAGACTGTTGGGGATATCCTTAAAAATTGTTTAAAACATCTATCCACTCTACCTATTGATGGTGTGGTGCAGGGTGATTTGTTATATCAGGAGAGACCTCCGACCATTATAAATGAAGGCAAGAAAGTCTTTTCATTCAGACCTAATACTATTACATATACTATTGAGGTTAAGAGTGAGTTAGGTAAGAAGGTAAGTCTTAGTAAGATGGGTATAGTATTTCACACTGAGTATAGTGGTAGGACTATGGCAGAACTAACAGCAGGTTTTGGTGCTGATGTAAGTAAATTACAGGGTAAACCAGATATTGCAGTGTTCTCCTCAGAGTTTACTAATGTGGGTGGTGCTGCTAACCTATCACTGGTAGAGAAAGCAAATGTAACTAGGATCATAACTGCTGCTAAACAGAACTTTGATAAGGGTGAATTCTTTGTTAAGAGTGTCCAAGGTGTAGGTAAAGGACCGTTTACATTACCTGCATTGTTTAAGGTATACTTTAACCAAGTAGTAAGAGGTGGTACTGTACCTAATGCTAATACAATGTCAAAACAATTCTGTGCTTTCGTTTTTGAGAAGCATACGAAGGAGATGGACAAGAAGAAGACTCTAAAATCTAAAGGAGAATGGTTAAACCGACGTAATGAAGCTGTTAAATACCTAAATACTAACAGATCTTCTATGAACTCAGCACTTGATGGCTTTAAAAACCTGATGGACGCTAAGGTTATGATCATAAATAAATTAACACAGATAAAAAGTGTTGGCACTTTCATCGAAGATGAAAATGGATTCCGTGCTACTAAACCAGAAGGATTTGTAGCAATAAAAGACGGATCAGCACTGAAACTTGTCGATAGACTGGAGTTTTCCAGAGCAAACTTCACCGTTGCAAAAGACTGGGGTAAATGATTAGATTTCATACATTCATAACCGAAGCCACTACTGCTAAGAAGAAACCTGCGGGTACTACTAAGGCAGAGAAGATGGCAGACGACAAGCACGTTGCTATCACATTCGGTAGGTTTAACCCACCTCATGCTGGTCATGGTAAACTGATGGACGCAGTGAAGACTGCTGCAGGAGATTCTGGTAACTATAGAATCTATCCTTCACGTACACAGGATCATAAGAAGAACCCTCTACATCCTGAAGATAAGATTAAGCACATGCGTAGCATGTTTAAGCACCATAAGGGTGCGATCCAAAATTCAGAGCAGCATAGAAATATATTTGATATACTACGTGACCTTAATGATGAAGGTCATGAGCACGTCACCATGGTAGTTGGTGATGATAGAGTAAAAGAATTTGAGAAACTTACTGGCAAATATAACGGTGTACACTATGACTTTAAGAGTATTAATATAAAGTCAGCAGGTAAGAGAGATAAAGATTCCGAGGATCCAGTAGAGAAACTAAGTGCTAGTGGACAGAGGAAGCATGCTTCAGGTGATGACCATGATAACTTCCATGCTGGTGTGCCTAAAGGGTATGGTAAGAAATCATCCAGAGAGTTGATGGATCTGGTTAAAACAGGTATGACACCTCCTAAGAAGGAGAAGAAGTCTAAGAAGAAGACTAATGAGTCATGGTTGTTTGCACCTAAACTACACATCGAAGAATTTAGAACACATTATATCGAAGACAGTATCTTTAGTGAAGGTACACTAGTTGAGCATGATGACACAGGTCTACGTGGTCATGTAGTGCATCGTGGTACTAACTATGTTGTCTTTAGAGATGATGATGGAGAGGAGTTTAAGGCTTGGTTACATCATGTAACTGAGGTGACAGATGCTAGTAAGAAGAGGGATGATCAGTCCAATTTCTCTGCTGATGATGGTAGTGGAAATGATTGGAAAGTTGGAACTGATAAATATCGTCAGGCAGTTCAGGACATGACTCCTGGACAGGGCACAACTAAATTCGGGGTTAAGTTCTCCGACTTCAGAAAACAAACAGCACCTAAATAATAGAACGCACTTATTCCCTCCAGGAAAAAAGACTATGTTAGACATTAAGATATCTGCAGAGTTGATGGGGTATTCCCTTGACGAGCAGATGACAATCATGAAATGTGTAGAGGAAGGCTCTACTCATGACAGTAAGAGATTCCAAGAAACCATTGAGAAGATCACTGTCCTTGTAGACGCATCACCAATTCTTGAGGTTTTTGAGGGGTATGCAGGTTTCCCTATCGAGAAGGCACTGATCGATAAAAATAAGGGTAGATCACCTGATGATCGTAATATAGGTAGGGTCATTTCACAGGGTGGTACCTCACTAGTAGTCACAGGTCGTAAGGCTGATGGACGTTACAACGTTGTAGGTAAGAAAGGGGAGAAGACTGCAAAGCATGCAGAAGATCTAGGTCTCCAAGTTAAGGAGTCTATTGATATTGAGGATCTTCATCAGTCTATGTTAGAAGCAATGACTGTTACTAATGCTGATAAGAAAGGAAATACTCCAGCGTGGCAGAACTATAAGAAAGGACTGAAGAATAAGAAAGGTAAGCCAGTGTATAAGGCTGCCGATCATGTTAAAGAGAGTTCACAAGATGTTATTAATGAAATCTCTGCTGATCTCGCACTAAAAGCATCCAAGAAAGCTGAAGTGGAGAGAGGTAAGGCAGCAGTAGCAGGCGATAAGGACAAGGCTAAGAAGAAATTAGCACAGTCATCTCGTTTATATGCTGCACAGAAAAAGAAAAGGCTTGGTGAAGAAACCATCGATGACTTCATTGTAGAGTTCATCGATCTAGATGATGATGGAATAGATACCTTAAGTTTTGAGGAACTCGAAGAGGTATGTATCGAGGCATTAGAAGAACTCGAAGGAGATCTTCTTAACGAAGCACTCGAAGCAATAGATGGTATATCACTTCTTACTGAAGCACCATCTAAGCACTCAGCAAATCCTAATATTGCTGTGCAAGCACCACAGAAAAAGCCACAAGCTTCTCGTAAAGAGAAGGTTAAGGCAGCACTCAAGTCTGCTGGTTCAGCACTTAAGAAAGGTGTGAAGGCTACTGCTAGAGGTGTAGGTAAAGCTGCAGGTCATGCTGTTAACGCTGCTGAGAAAGGTGCTAGTGCAGTTGGCAAGGTTGCCAAGGAAGTTGGAAAGGGATACTCTGATACTCGTAAGGGTAGATCAGATGAAGGTTCCAGTACAACTGATGCTAAGGCACCAGATGAGAGCAGGGGTGGATCGGATAGACCACGCTTGCGTGATAAGATAAAGCGTGGTATAAAGAAAGTCGTTGGTAAGGCTGCTCGTGCCGTCTCCAGAGGATCAAGGAATGTCGCTAGGAGATTAGGTGAAGAGAAGTATAACTGGCGATCTCAATTGGAGGTCAACAAAGAATGACTACTACATCACGATTCCAAGCTAACAAAAACGACGAAGGCGATAAGAATTCGCAGGGCGTTGGTAAGCTGAAGAAAAAGGTGGTAAAAGGTATCACCGTCAATCCCAAGAAGGAAGATCTTATGTCAGAGAAATTAGATCCCGTCGGCAAGGAAGATGCTGACCTTGATAACGATGGGAAAAAGAATGACAAGAACGATAGGTACTTGCGTTATAGAAGAAAGGTACGTTCATCTGTCATCAAAACACAAAAAGAAGCATTAGAATCATTACGTAATAAGGAACTTGTAGAGGAAGAAGAGGTAGTAAATGAGGTTGCTGTTACAGCAGTCGCTACTCCTGCTGCTGTTGGTTCTACATCACACAGCAATGTTAAGAAAGGTTCTGGTACTGATGATGCTAAGAAGAGAATGAAGGAGAAACTTCTTGCTCAGACCGCTGAGTATGACAAGAAGCGGAAGGAAGCACGTCGTTGAGGTAGGTCATGAACCTAATAGAATACGACAACGATGCTGCTGCTGATAAGATAGCACGGTACAAGAAAGAAAAAGAAACTCGCAAAGAATACCTCTACAAGTCCAAGCATGGACCTAAGAGGTACAAAGAGTTTATGAAGAAGGATGCTGAAGCAGCAGCAAAAGGCACTCCTAAGAACCCCAAAGGGGTTAAAGCTCTCCACAAAGGTAAGTGGGGATATATGAAGAATAGGAAATTTACTCCTGATTGATGCTATATAGAGTACTATACTCTAATTGATCATGGTTAACTTTTTAATGCCTATTGCCATTAGTATTATTAACAAGGCAGTAGATAGGATCCCAGAGGATCTAGACTCAGTAATTAAAGACTTCTTAATTAAACTACTTAAGAAAGCAGCAGCTAAGACTGGAAACAAAGTGGATGATGAACTAGTCATCGCTCTCCAGAAAGCACTGCTAGAGTCTTGATATTATAAATAAAATATAGGAATACTCACTGTCCAGAGGAGAACACAATGTCTGTCGTAGGAAAACTTGACTCAGCAGCGTTTAGTAATTCGATTGGTGTCACAAATGGTGACGCAACCGTATCTAAAAATGCTGGTGATACTGTAGTTGTAGGTGACGTGCTTGACATCAGTGGCGTAAGCTACATTGTCAAACAAGTAACCAGTACCACTGCAATCGAACTGCATAAGAATTATGCAGGATCAACCGCAACTGTATCTGCAGGATCAGTGCTACGAAGAACTCCACCTAAAGCAGTTGCAGAGTATGTAATTGTTGGTGGCGATAGTAATTCCTATGATTTAGTTTTTGTAGACACAACTGAGGACAGCATTGCGTCTAACAAGAGTCGTGGTATTTCTGGACCTGGTTGGTGGCAGTATAGAACATATACTTCACACAATGGTGACGAAAAGCATAAGGCAGAGTGTTTAGTACCTATGAAGGTTGCTGCTGGTACTTCTGGAGACTTTGGTGACGATACCCTCGCTGCTGATGTACTTGAGACTATTACAGTCGGTACTCAACCTGCGAACTCCACATCATCTAGTGGTGCTGGAACATTCGTTGCTGCATTCTCAGTGGATCAGTCAGGTACTAAGGTTTATAAGTGGCAACGTCAGACTAAGACCGCTACTACTCGTTGGGTAGATATCGTTGGTGGTGCTGGTGGATTAGACACTGGTATTACATATGCAGACTTCACTACAGCAACACTGGCATACAGTGCACTTGCTAGTGATGCACTAGACGGTTACAAGTATCGTTGCGTATTAAATACAAGCAAGGGTGCTGAGACTAAGTACACTAATGGTGCTGCTACACTTACATTCGGTAGCTAACAAGTAAAGTTGTTTATTATGTAAATGAGATTTGAGGAACTGAATGAGAAGAACCATCTTCTATTCGCCATCAAATATTATGAGAACCCACATTCAGTTACCATAGATGACTTCCTAGAAGACATGAAGAAGTTTAAGTACCTTAAACGGTTACTTAAACGGTATCTGAAGACCAAAGTACTAAGGACTAACCTTATACTTAATCATTTGATAGTTCTATATAATGTTTTTGGCGACGGTACATTACCTCTGTTAATGTACAAACTCGAACCAGAATACTGGTCTGCAGTGAAAACTTTTTTAGTATACCTAAGTAGGTATCCAGATGACCATCAAGGTTGTCTGAAGGATGTAGAGACAGATCAATCAATACAAGGAGTCTTAGATCAACTGTGATTAATGAAGATGCCCCAACAATGAGTGCTGGTACTGGTGGATTCTCTGGATCCTCTGATGCCACTGGTCCTGTTGCGGGTTTTGATCCAATGTTAGGTGGATCAAACGAGAAGAAACCCAAGTTGACAAAGAGAAAGCCTAAGAAGAAAAAGTATGTATGTAAGGAAGGTCTTGCTTCGCACGAGAAAGAAGCAGGTTACCTTCCATTTTTAATTTGTTATGATGGAGCACAAGAGTATGTGCTTTATGGTAAGTCAGAGCAGGAGATTAAGATCCAACTCAGAAAGATATACCGTCCTGAGAACTTCAGTAAGATATATGTTAAGAGATTGTATCCTAATCAGGTGATACAGTTCTACTTTAATAAACGTAAGCAAGCACTGTCTAACCAATGACTAAGACTTTACACAGACTGCCACTCGATGAGTGGTTTGATGATGTACCACACCCTCATGACAGTATGCCTATCGCAACTGACAAGAGCAAGGATGAACTATCTTTACACGAGAAGATGTACAGGCTAGCCAC
>VTLG01009248.1_pt1 | contig 60190 bp, 80 predicted proteins | sample 4694571 | NCBI WGS metagenome assembly VTLG01 (sample SAMN12604809, study PRJNA352737) | marine metagenome | biome: ENVO:00000447; feature: ENVO:00000209|ENVO:00000569|ENVO:01000036; material: ENVO:00002151; isolation source: viral sequences binned using virsorter ...
CCCAAACTGTCATCTCTGCTTCTGTCATTCTAGTGTTGAAGATAGTACCACTCCGTAGATGTACCTCTACCTCATAGGTGTTCTTCTTCAACATGCCTTCTTGAATCTCAACGACAGAATAGGCAGATACCTCTGCCATATTCAGTGTCGTTTCTCCTGCTGTTGTTGTTAGTTTGTAAAATCTCTCTTTCATTTCTTAGCACCTTCTTCTATTGTTCTCATTATCTTCTTGTGAGCATATCCATAGGATACATCCATACCGAATCCTACCTCATGCATTATTTGCATTAGTGCAACCATTCTATCTTCGATGTGATGTGGTGGGTCACATGGCTCACCATCAACATCATACTGCAATGCTATGGTGTAGAATTTCTTACTCATTCTTCCTCACCTGTGTAATGGTCTATTCTTCTTAACACCATCTCAAGAACTTCAATCCAAGTATCAACGTCATAATCCCAATCATCGTATCTTGACCTTTCTATCTCCGTGTCTAGTGTTGCTTGCATTTCTTCTCTTAGTTCCTTCAATGTCATTCTTCTTCACCTTCCAACACATCTTCTGCTGCCTTTACCCACTCAGGTTTCTCGACAGGCTCTTGCCTGTAAATACCATATTGTGTATGCTTCGCTATCTCTGTATTAACATCGTAGCAAATAAACTGGTTATCACCTAGAACCGTTGCAGATTCCATCATGCTTCTCCATGTGTTAATTGTCTTCCAATCAGTTCCACTGAAGAAAGCCTGTCCGAATGGATGTGTGTGTATCCAGCACTTCAATGGTAACTTCATGCCACCTAGTTGCTCCTCTTGGTCTTTGAAACTGACAAAGCCAAATGTTCCAACGCTGATATACAAATCGTCTTTGGCATCTATGATAACCTGCACCTCTCTTGGCGAGTCAAACGCCTCAAGAGACTTGTTCCATATTATTGTGTAGAATGCCTCTGTCTGCATATCGGGATATGGATATAAGAAATCAATCTGCTCAAACACAGTCTTGATGTCCTCTTTCCAGTTCTCATCTACTATCTCTAGTCCTTGTATTCCATTTTCATTATATTCTGTTTCATCTGTTTTCATTTTCATGCTCCTCCTAGTTTTTGTATTATTACATCCATCTCATTCTCAAACTCATGGAATGCTCTGTGACCTGCGATGAATCCACCTGCATGTCTCTTTGTTCCCATGAACTCTTCACCACAGGCAGGACATGAGACTTTCACTATCTCTGCTTGGATGTAATACCCGTCTGTGGCGATTATGTTTGTTATCTGACCGATATCTTCCTCAGTCAAGTTATCTATCTCTTCATCATCTCCTTCCAATATTCTCTTTTCTTTTTCTTCTTCCGTCATGCTTTCACCTTCATGTATTGTCGAAGTGATTTGATTGGTCTCGGTGGAGACAATCTAGGTTCTTCAACTACAACCTCTGTTTCTTCTATTTCCTTCTGTACCTTCTTGATGTCTATTCCTTTTTGTAAGGGGAGAAGTACACTCCTTCTATACTGTTCCTTCCACATCACTTGAACACAATCATTGCAGAACCTTCTGCTATCTGCCAAATGTTCGGGAACAGGCTCATCCTCTTTACCACAAAGGGTCTTTCCTAATATTGAGAAGCAGATGTACTTCATTCCTCTTCACCCATTTTATCTTTGAGTTGTTCTATTTCTTTGACTAACCATCTAACGGTAGCAGGGTCAACACTTCTTCTATTAACTATATTCAGAGCCTTTTCCAATCCTCTTAGTTTACCCATGAGATAGAACTTGTAGTCAGGAGTCATTCTTCTCTCTCCTGTGTTTCTATCAGACTCAAAACGTACTCAAGTGCCTCAACCCAACCCTCTGTGTTGGGTTCCCAGTAATACGCTAAGTCATCCTTCTTAACTTTCAACATCCCTTCTATCTCTCCTACTAACTGTGCTAACTTACTCATTCTTCTTTCCCCCTGTATGCAGGATGTGTCTTTGGCAACCTGTGCAGTCTTCTTACAATCATGTTGTTCACTAAATTGGATACTGAATCAGCACCATCTGCGAATCTCTTACTTGCAACATCATCACCTGAAGGACACATCTTATCCTCCAACTCTGTTAGGTCTATCTTATCCATGAGATATTTCAGGACTTCATACTCAACATGTATCTTAGAAGAGGCTCTCATAGATTCACCATCTTCATGTCTATCACATCTTCATTGTCATTGAACCATCTCTGAATCCACTGAACACCCATACTTGCAATCACCATGTTCATGCAATTGATGTCCTTCGCACTTCCATCCCAATCCTGTGCTTGGCAAGAGAAAGAACCCTCTTCACCAATCAGCAATGTGTCCATCATCTTAGGGTCAACCTTGTATGAGATTAATGCCGCATTTCTACCCGTTGAGCGTAAATCTAGCCACTTCAAGTTAGCATCTGACCCGAACCCCTGCCGATACAACAAACGCCTCACGGCGAGGTTGTCTGCACAACACACCACCAAGTCATATCCCTGTAACTGCTTGTCAAGTAGAACATTGAATGGTTGAGGGTTTATGCCTCCAATACATTCAACTTTCTTCTCACCAACATCCAACTCATCATACGCTTGATATCCAAGGTTCTTGGTATCAACAGTATCACCATCAAAGACAGTGATGTTGTATAGATGAGTTTCAGGAACATTTGTTCTCTGTGCCTGATTCATTCTCTTTAGGAACTGTACTAAATAACTTCCAATCCCACCTGCTCCTATTACCATTATATTTCTTTCATTGTGTTTCTTCATTTTCATTACCTTCTAATATTTTCATTTGCATTTGCGTTTGGTGCATATCAATTATCTCATGTGTTATTCCATCCATTGTTGCACCGACAACGGATATCGCATCTTCTAACACCGTTCTACGAACAATGTCTTGTATCCTTGGTAGACTCTCATATATTTCTATAAATGCAGAAAAATGATACTGCATTTGTTTTAGTTTCTTAATTATGTCATCGTTCTTGCTCATTAGTATGCCCCACTTAGAAATTCATCGACACTCAATGAGAGCATCTTCTCTTTCGTTAGACCTAGATAACCTAACATCTCAGGCACTGAGGTTCTTATTCCCATCTCAGAACCGTTCAATGCCGCTTTGATTATTGCCTTTTGAGAATGAGGTTCACCCATCATTCTAGCAACCAACCAAAGTGTTGAGTTCTGCATGTTAGGTGTGTATCTGATTGTTGAACCTTCAAGTGTTCTGAATATCTTCTCAGCAACCAGTATGCAACTCTGCCTGTAATCTGATGAAACCTTATCCATTCTCTCTAAGGTGTTCCTCAAAGTCTGCACAGGATTTTGGTCAGCGAAAACATACGACTTGTTGAAGTGTCTTGCTATTCTCTTTGCATACTTCGCAATCGTAGCGAACTCCACTTTAATCTGATTAGAGTGCTTCTTGAGTGTAACACCATAACCAGCCTCCTTCAACATGAAGTAGGACAATCCTGCTGCTATGTGTTCAACAGGTATTCCCCTAGTCACTCTATCCTCACGAAGAGAGCGATAGTTTCTAGGTACTTTATCCAATACTGCCTTAGATGCATTATAGTAGGAAAGATACATTCTAGTGTGAAGTATTGTTCTTTTCTCTGTCTCAGTTACAGGTCTTGCCCTGATGTGTTGCATCTTCATGCGATAGTCACTGTTATTCCTAGTTTCCATGATGTATGAACCAAGACCCTTGGTGCTGTCATTGTCCTTCGTTGGTATATACTTCTCCTTGGCACTTATCCAAGATACAGTTTCCTCAAATGGTCTGACGACTTGAACTAAACCACAGTCATCACATACAACCTCTCCTAGTCTTTCATCAAACGTAGAAGAAGTACAACTACATTCTACACATACCTGACTCATTGTGACCCCACCATTACATCAACTAAATTGTAATCTCTCACACGATAATCGGTCTTCTCGACTCTAGCAATCGTGTTAATCATGCTCTGCGCCTGTTTGTCATTCTTCAAAATCATAGCCCTTGAAGCGATTTGGTCTCCAATGCTTGAATTATCGTGCATATTGTCTATACAAAATGGGCCATCATATTTCTTAAGTCCCTTAGCAAAGACTGCACTAACTTTCTGATATCTTGAGGAACTAGTGTTTGCATAAATAATCCAGTCTCCTATACTTCCCCTGACTAACATAGCATATGGATATGAATCTGCACAGGCTATACCGAGGTATTCTTTGCTTTTACTAGCGTCAAGAAGGTAAACATCATCATACTTTTCAGACATCTCTTTCAATAGAACCATTGCTCTATCTTCTACCATCTTAGATGTCCTGTTCTGCATGAGCCATGCAATCATCAGATTCAACTCAGATTCGGATGGCTCACGCTTCATGACCGCCTTCCAAAGTTTTCTAGGACTTAGATTAGACCATTTCTTTGAACGAGTGCTATTACTTCTGTAAGAGTTGATGAAGATGTTAGCATCCTTAACCTTCATGCTACCCCAAATACCATCAGATATTTCCAATGCTATCTCATCTTCATCAATTAATTGCATGTTAATTCTACAATCAACCTTTGTGCCGTCTTTGAAGAACCAATAAGGTGTTCTATTCTCTAAGGCATAGATTATGTTCTGCGAGTAATTCACATTCTTCCTAATGTAGTCTCTGAGTCTATCAGCAGAGCGATTCGTTGTACCATAGAAAATAATCTTCGCTAACGCCGAACTACAATCCTCCTTGTTCTTCTTTACGTTATTAAGGAAAAAAGAGCCATTGGTTTTAGTCAATGACAACAATACAGTTTCCCCATCGTATTTCCAACCGAAATAGGATATCCAATCATCGTCATACTCTGAATATCCACGTTTAGGACTCAAGAACAAAGCAGATACTCTATTTTTGATAGACTCCAAGATGGGGTCATATCCTTTCTTGGTTCTTCTGTTGTTTATTTCAGGTCTTGATATACTAATACTATATTCTCCAAAGTGGTTCATGTTTCGATTTTTATTGAACTCATAAGAATTCATCGAATACCTTGGGTTTCTAGTTGTTCGATATAGGAAACTAGAATTGATAGTTTCTCTTCTATCATCGGGTGTTGGTATTAACATTTTTATTTTCATAATAATCACTCATTTCATCTTTATTTTTTTCATAGTATAATTTAAAATCATACATTTCTTTTACTTTATCTATATTTTCAATACTAGAATGTCCCATTCTTATGAGATACTCCAATCTTTGCAAAAAATACTTCGGGCTGACTGAATCAAACTGACCCGATGGCTTTCTCAACGCAACGTACAGTTTTCTCATAGTCTCCTTGCTTGCAGGAGTTTCCATAGAATCTAGGATTTCTCCCTCGATTGTAAACAGTTGATGTTTTGTCATTCTCATATTTCACAGACTCCACCTGCACAAGCAAGTTCGCCTTGTAGGTTAGTGTTATCCATAGTCTCGACTATCTCAGTCAAGTCTAATTCCTTGAGTTCCTTGAACATCAAGTCGAAGGTCTTCTTGTCCGTTGCCTCAAATGGTGCTTGCTTGTAGATACCACCATCATAAGGCAATACGGATAGACCATTGTAGAAGTCTCTATTCTTCCACATCCAGTTTCTGACATCCTCCCACTCATCCTCACGGATGTTGACAGTAGCAGAAACATTGTGAGTATTGACACCTCTATTGTGTCCACTCATCACCCAATCAACTGAGAAACGCTTGACTCTCTCAAGCATCTCCAATGCTGACTCATCTCTAGTTATCACATCACCCTTCGGGGTCTTCTGTGGTATTGAGATGATACCTTGATTGGGATTGAAGTAATCATCCTCGACCAAGTTAGGAAACTTAGTCACAAGATAATCGTAGATTGGTTCTGTCTTCAGAACCCTGATTCTCCTGATGTAATACTTGTCAAACCAAGCATGTATTCCTGAAGAAGAACCTAGCACTAGGCTAGTAGTTCCAGCAGGTTTCACACAAGTTATCCTTGCAGATTTCTTGATTCCAAGAAGACCTGCTATTCTCTCATTTGTTCTTCTAGCATGATTCGCTGCTTTCTCCAAGTCTAGATTCAAAACTCTGTTACTTGCGATACCAGTCATCGATACCCCAAGTAATGCGTCTTTTTCTGAGGTCTTCTTCCAAACCTCCCTTAGATAGTGAAAGTCAGTGTAGGATGCTTGTAGTGTTCCTAGTATGGTTGCAACTTCTACCCTCTCATGCAAATCCATTTGGTCTTTGACATCAGAGGCATTAACCTCAGTCAAGTTGCAGAACTGATATGGTCGGAGTGCTATCTCACAACAAGGGTTAGTTCCCCAATCCTTGTCATTCGTGAAGTAGAATCCGGGTTCTCCTGTTCCTGACTCCTGAACTCTCTTCCATAGATTGTTGAAGAAGTCTTTCTTAATCCTATGTCGTAGTAATACAACTGAGTTGTTTGCTCTTGCTCTTTGTGGGTTCTTCTCCCAAAAGTGTCCTGACTTTGCAGTAATCATGTCATCATCATCAGCACTGAACAGACTGATTAGTGCTGCTCTACGAATACCACCTGCTAATACTGCATCAGCAATATGACAAACAATGTCATGTGCTTCAAGCGTAGTTAGATAATCTCCATTGCTCTTGTTAGAAAGAATACCCTCGACCTTAACTAGACACTCTCTAAGTGGTTGAGGGCCGGGTGCTTTACCACCACTAGTCTTCAACAAAGCACCTTTCGGTCTAATATCTGAATAGTCGAATCTAACTGTCGTTGACCTCTTACCAATATAAGACTCAAACAAAACCTTGACTGCATCAGCCCATCCTTCGATGGAATCTGCAATCAGATGTCTGTAAGTTCTCTTTGGATTAGGCAGTCTAATCTCAGGTAATTTCTCTACATGATGTCTTTGTACTGAATAACCTACTCCTGTTCCTCCTAGAAGCAAGAACATTGCTTCTGAAAATGACAGGTATGAATCGATAGGCATGTAAGCACAGTTGTAGACTCTGTTAGGTGAGAGTTCAACAGGCTTACCTGCAAACTGCATTGACCTCATTGAAGGCAATACTTTCTTTGGATAGACGAAGTTAGTGTAAACATTCTCTATCTCTTCTCTTAGTTTCTCTTTGTTTTCATCTGTAATGTCTAGATTATCTACATGATTCAGATGCATGTCTCTGTTTCTCTGACATATCTCTGCCCATGATTCTCTTCTCATTTTCTCTGCGTCATACTTTGCATACTTCATGTGAACAGTGATGTCCGACATTATTTCTTGTTGTAATTCCATTTTGTGTCCTCCTTAGTTTAGACGTAGGCTTCGCACCTACTTGGCAGTCAATCTACCCCTGCTAAGACTTGGGCTACGTTAATCAGAACCTGCCGCCAACTACTGCTGGCACAAGTCTTACTTCATCGACAGTTTCCCAACTGACATCTGAGATGTTCTCACGGATTACCATGTCTCCATCTACAAATATCCAATGTGTAGGGTGGTCATTGATTTGGTCAATCACCTCTACTTGTGTCACTGTCATGTCTGTATGTCCTGTTTCATTTACTATTACCAATTTCATTTTTTATTCCTCCAATTTTTATTCTTTCTTCTTTGTCAGTTCTTGAATCCGACCAGTCAGTATGTTGATGGTCTGCTCATAGTGTTGACACAGAGCGATGTAATTATTCGCTGTGTTCACTAGAGTCTGAATGTTCGCATTGTTCTGAACGAGCAATTGCTCAAGTTCAGTAATGCGGGCATCCCTCTCATCCACTTTCTTCTCGGTCTTTTTCGTTTCTTTCTTTGTCATTATTTTTCCTCCTTTAATTCGTCTATCAACTTCGATACTTTTCCTCTCGTTAAAGATTCAATTTCTCCATCGTAGCCCAAAGCCCGCAGGTAATTCACCTGACGTTCAGTTGGCTTATCATTATAGCGATGGATTATCTTCATCAAACTCTCTAATTGTCTCTCTGTTAGTTCCTTTCGGCCACGAACACGCACTTCCATATCAAACAGGAATCGGCTCTCCCATCCATTAGAAGCCATTTCCTTATTGAACAGAGGTATGTCGTAATAATCACAACCATCCTTCAGTTCTGCTTGTCTTTGCTCCTCATAAACAGCCTTCCTGATTTCCTGTTGCTCTTCCCATGCGAGTTTTCTCTTGACTTTATCCTCAATCATCTTGTCTTCTTCAAGCACTCTAGCCTTGTGTCGGTTTATCTTGACACAAAAATCAGTCAAATCCATCATGAGTTTCTCATTGGGATATCCCTTTGTGTTTATCTGAGCCTTTGGATTATCAGGATGATTCCATCGCCAAACGATAGAACTCATCTTGTAATCCTCATCACCGAACATACCTGAGCCTTTCTTACGAATCTTAGTCTCAGGCACACTCACACCTAACTTGGAATCATACACATACTTTCCAGTATAATGCACGTTGATTCTAAGGTCAAGTTCCTTGATTTCGTTGAACATCTCTTCAAACTCTTCACCATTCTCGTTCCACCAAGCGGTTGCCATCATGGAACTAACCTTAGTCTTAATCCATTCCTCAATCATCTCTTCTGTGATAGCATTCTCATCGATGCCCATCTCATCTTTGATAGCACGAAGAACCATGTAGGAATTGATGTGGTCTGAACCAACACAATCCCTGTGTCCTGTCTCTGTGTTCTCTATCTCAAAGTGATATACAATAGTGTGTCCACATAGACACTTGTTAGGGTGTTCTGAAGCCCAAGCAGGTCTTGGAGTTCCAATACCCTGCCACCAAACTTCTCCTGTTGCCTTCCACTCATACTTTGCCTCATCATAGTTATCAGCGACTGAAAGTGCGACCATCTCCCTCTTCAGGATTTTATCCCACCTTCCTTCACCAAGAGTTCTCTTAGCATTCTTCATTACATATTCTACATCATTATTCATATTCTTATTCACCTACATACGTTTTCTTACTACAAGCCTTGCAGAAGATTCCCTTACCAGTGTAAGACTTCCACAAGACTCCCATCTTGTTACAGTTAGCACATCGGCCAACTTCTTTACTCATGTTCCTCACTTGCTTCCATGTCGAACAATTCATCTCTTCTTACCTCCAAGAGATGCCCATACAGAAGTTCGTTTATTTTCTCAAACAAAGCCTCTGCACATCCACCGATTGTCTTACGATGTAGAGACATCCAAATCTTGTGCTGGTTGTTCAATACAACCTTCACTCCATCGTTGTCTCCCATCGATATCATAATCGGTGGTAGTTGTCCATCATCCACAAGTCGAAACTCAACTGTTGTTTCTTGTTTCATAATTTATACCTCCATTCATTCTTATTTCCATTTCTTATACGCTCCATCAAATTCATCTTTAGGAATCCATGATAGCAAAAACTTGACCAGTCTCATTAACAAACTAGTCCTGAAATGTTTCTTGTTATACTTTCTTTCTTTCATTTCTATCTCATGTAAATCAAATGTTGCACACATTTCCAGTAACTTATCCCAACCCTTACCTTCAGGGTCTTTAGGTAACTGCCAAAGCGAATAGCCTTGCATATAATTCCAATCTACATTAGAGTAGAAGTTCTTCTTTTTCATCATATTTATTTTCATCTCCATCATTCCAAATTTTGAACCTAGCAATCATTTGGTCTAGGTTCTTCTGTGTTGTAGTTGTCATAAACTTGTTACTTCCTTTCAGGAATACAACCACACTATACACATCCTGTGTGTAGTTCTGTCTTTCCCACATATCTAGTAGTGGGTCTCCGGGCTTCAACCTCTTCCAAGAGAAGCCCTCAATCTGAGAAACTGCGACTATGCCATTCTGAAATCTGACATAACCTTTCATTTCTATTTCTCCTTCTTCTTCGGGAATACCGTGTCTCTCTAAGAAGGAAAGGTAATCCTCCTCCAAAACACACAGGCACTGTTCCGGCTCTTTCTCACCATCTGCGGTAAATAGAACTGCCGTTCCCGTTCCGTTACATACACTGCACTTCATATTCTCATCTCCTGCAATACTTTATCCAATCTATCTTGGAACATTTTGTTGTCTTGTTCAACCTCAAAAGACATCCTGAGATAATGGTCTTCCGGCCACCAATCAGGCTCTTGTGTCTTCCAAGATGAAATCTGCCACTTGCCTTGCAAGTAGTAATGTCTGTAAGAACGAATTGCGAAATCGAATCCATCCTCATTTGATTCTTTTGCGATGCGATACTTGTCTGCCATAGCGATACCAAAGGGTGTCAAACCAGTTGCAGGTAAAACATCCTCAACTTGGTTGAAGACATTCGCATACTCCTCAAGTGTCTCTTCGACCTTGTGCTTGCGACCATATCTAGCGGTATATTCCTTGCACAAGAAATAACAATGCTTTCTCAACCACTGATAGTTCTGTGAAGTCTGCCTCGCCCAAATAGTGCAAGGATGATTCAACATCACAGGCTTGTAAGGTGCATCTTCGATACCAAGATGAGTAGCGATAGTTGACATCATCTGCATACTCTCGGTTGGCATCTTGATTACATGGGAATCCATCATCATCTGTGCCGATGACTTGGGACTCATATCCAAAGCGAAAATATTCATTCTTCCTCACCTCGGTAAACTGACATGGGATATGTGGGTTGCATGTTCCAAACCTGCAAAACTAGAGAAAACCCATCCTCTTCTCCTTCCCATTCAAAACTCCAAGTCTCACCAAATTTCTCTGTGAGAAACTTAGCAAGGTCTTTTTCAAAATCTAACATGTTCATTCTTCCTCACCTCTGAAACTCGTTCTCAATCTCTTAACAACAATAGCATCAATTCTATCTTTGAAATATTGAGATTTCATCTCTTGCTTCAATACTCCCTTCACAATTTTCTTGTTACTTGTTATGGAGTCAATGATGCTCTCAAGTCTCATTACCTTAGCCTCTAGAGTTGCAATCTTCTTCTTCTCAATATTCTCCATGTTCATTTTATGCATTACCCATTGTCGCATACTGTCATTGTTGCCACCTTGAGCATACTTGTTCGTGCTTTTCACCAGTGGAGTGTGACCCTCTAGGTGACTGTTCTTCTGAGTGTTACCTATGTGGTTGTCACAATACTTCTGCTGGCTATTGCGACTAGTAAAAACCGCATTGCACTTATGTCCGTCTTCCAATATATATCCACATCTTCTTGTCATTTTCATTTTTATTTCTCCTTATTCTTATTTTCATTATTAGGAATGTAATAGTAGAGAAAGGTCGAGACCACCACAGTCTCTGTCGCTAGGAGAACACAAACTAAAACCCAGTATGGTTTGTTATCCAAACAATATGCTACGCTTGACCTTTTTTATCTCACGACAAAACTCTACTCAAACCCTGTCGGGGTAGGTTTGTAATCATTGTCAAATGCATCAATGACCACAAGTGAGTTGAATAGCAAGGCGAAGACTTTGCACCGCAACTGGTTTCGTCTTCATTAAGTTCATAGTGCCTCGTCAGGACTTACGCAATTGAACACCTTGCTCTTTTTAAACAGTATAATACTGAATCGAGTGTGATTAGCAGGAGAATGCAATGTTGAAGTGAGTTGTTGGCATACAACGTTAACACCACTGTTATTGATTCTGCATTTTTACCACAGTAAACCTGCTGTTGAGTTGATGAGGGAAAGGATAGGTGCTATGCCCATCATTCGGAGTAGGGAACCGCAACCGGGAAAGTTGCCTCGATGTTACTTACGACCCCTGTTATCCTGCTTCATATTTTATACCGGGAAGCCGCTACTCACGTTCCTTGTGAGTGCGAACAAGTTAGACACCGGATTTTACACACCGCTTCTCAACTTAATGAGTGCAGTGAACCGCCATCAGTCTGCTCCTATATCTTCAATCCTTATTATTACTAAACCCTCTATCTCACGACTTGTCTCTACAAACTCTCACTACCAAAGCCGCTAAACCTTGCCAGTTCAAAGGGGCTAACCTGAGTTACCTCCCTGAGATGTAAAGACTCCCTAAGTCATATGTGAGTGTGATTCGTTTACTTTCTTCTGTAAACGAGTAGTAGAGTCAGATAACCTATCAAGTCCTTGATGATATCGTCATCTGATTCTAGTGAGTCATTACCGAGAACAAGCCTGTTCAACTTGTCATCGATTCTGACTTTGATTTGCTCATCAGTTGGTGCAGAGGAGAAATACCTCTTCGGGTCTAAGACCGAATCACCATACTGGTTGTTCTTCTGAAGCACTAACGTCTTCATCTCATCAAACACTTCAGCAATCAACTTCTGATTCTGAACCATTGTAGATTGAAGTGCCTCATTAGCCTTCTTGTTTGCATTCACTGTTTTATTATCGTATTGTTTTGCTTTACTAAATCCGTCTGTCATACTATTCTCTCCGATTTGCCTTAACTTCATCATGTTTTTGTTTTCCACTAATATTTCACCAACATGTAAAATTGAACATTAGCGCAGTGAAGCGTTTTTGTTTTATTTTTCAATTTTTCATATTTTTCACCCCTCTCCGAGAGAAGGGGTAGTAGTAGGTATGATGACATATAGTAGTAGTATAAGATAGTGAAATATATGAAATATTAAAATATTCATTAAAATCATTATTTCTAGCCATTCTAAGCCGATTTTAATTTTTCACCCTGACTGAAAAATAGTGAAAAATACCAAATCAATCCGAAAAAGGTGAACAACTATGATATTACATATGAAAAATATCACATGTCATATGTATATACATATATGATATATGTTATACATATAGGAGACACCTTTTGTCATAATCAAAACGATATCATATTGAGGTAGATACAAATTACTACCAAATCAAACCGTTTTGTTAAAAGTAGTCTAGGAAACAGTTGTGCAAAAAGGACTCAAGCCTTGAATACACAACTGATTCTCGGAATACCCCTTATTCCGTTTCACATATATAAGGGGCTGACCACCCCTAGTGTCGGCTCAGGAAACTTCCGTTCCAAACCTTTTACCATATGGTAGGATGCTTTGCTATACAACCTCATAGGGGTGAAATGGAAACAAGGATATGCCCCTAATAGTAGGAATAGTAAACGGAATAGAGAAAGGCTTCCATGAAGTTGAGATACAGTTGGTTAACGGATTAGGATTTGGTCTGTTAGCACAGAATGCAGGAGTTGGAAGTATGAGTGTTAGATATGGAGGAGCGAAAATCACTCCTGAAGAGTTCAGGCGTAGAATGCTACTCTGCAACTTCGCCAACAACATATATCCAATGGAAGCCTTCTACGATATGATGACTCTTGAGTTCTGTGAGAGATTGAGAGATGCTGATTGGTCATGCAATGTGACTACTTACGACAAGCGGAAGTTTAACAGTGAATACAAGAACTGGTTAGTCAGACTTCAGGAGTTGGAGTTCAATGCGTTTGAGCGAAAGATGCAGGAAAGAGGTGAAGAGGAATGATGATTGAGATTAAGACATGTGATATCTGTGGAAACCCCATTGATATTCACTACAAGGAAGATGGAACACCGTATTGGGTAGATGGTCACAACGCAGAACCAATTGTAGTTGGTAGATGTTGTGATAAGTGTCAGAATGAGGTCGTTCTACCTGAGAGATTGAGGAGGGCTATGTCATGAGTACATATGAAATAGAGGAATGGTCAGTAGATACAAGAAGGTGGGAAATTAGTTCGCCAAGAAAATTGACACACGAAGAGGTGTTTGAGATATACAATGAGTATTCTTCTTTTGAGAAGAAACCTCAGACACTATCAGGTAAGTTTGAAGGTATTACTGTGTATTTCTTTGGAACAAGATATGGCGATAACAGTGAATACGAAATGAATGGTGATTTCAAGGAGGAAGAGGAATGATGGTGATTGACACAAGTAAATACGAAGGACATACACCTGCACCGTGGGCTTTCAGAGGCCCACAGGGTTTGGATATAGAAAACGAAACTCATGCGGTAGTCTCCCTATACGATGACCCTCGGATGAGAACAGGTGGTGAAGCAGATATGCAACTCATAGCAGACGCACCACTTCTCCTAGCAGAAGTCAATCGGTTGAAGCGGGTACTCTTTTGGCTCATGGACTCGATGGATGATGACCAACGAAACGATACAGACAAACTCAAGGAACGAGCCGTTCATCCGAGCATTGCTGATTTCGTTCAGCGTCTTGCTGAGTGGGGTTTCAACAATTGCGACAACGGGTATGTTTGGGAAGCCATGTGTGCAGTTATTGAAGCGGGTGAGCGTGGCGACCTTGACGACCTCATCGGATGCTATGACGATGACGAGGCTGATGAATACTTCAAGAACAAGGAGGAAGAAAAATGAGAGATATAGAGAATCACATGGTAGCCCTACCACAACCGGAGTTAGAGTATGAGCCTGAATGTGACTGCGAGGAATGGTCAATCGTAAAGATTGAGGACTTCAATGAAGATTACGTTGATTTCAGGATTGTATGTGACAATTGCAACAAAGAAGGCTATCGCTCTTATGAGTTGAAGTTCATAGACATGCTTTGGGATTAAACGCCACCCTTCGGGGTGTGCTAATAGCAAAGCATTACCATACCATATGGTTGTCAATAAAATTGGTGCAACCTGTCGGGGTTAGGAGGTGACGCAAGTGTTCTTTGACGATGATGAGTAATTGAGATTACTCTTTTTATGCGTGTAACTTGTCGTCACTCTCCTACCATATGGTAAGCGACTTTGTCAGTAAACCCCCTATATAGGTGAAATGCGAGTAAGTACGTCTGAGGAGGTCAAACAGACTAACAGGAAGTGAAAAAATGGCTAAAAGTAATGGAAGTATGACATGGAAAGAAGATAAGGCCACAGTAGTAGAATACTGTGAGAAGAACGCCGAGGTAATCGGAGAGTTTTCGGTTTTGGAGTTTCAGGATTACCTGAGCGAAGGAGACCGATTGAAATCCCGACAAAACTCGATAACGAAGAACATCAAGGCGAAGATGGCGAGCATGATGAGGATACACGGAGTACCAACTCCGTTTGTGTCTAACCAAGGAAAGAGAGAATCCTTCACTCTGACTGATGATGAGGCGGAGGCAAACCCAATTCAGGTCACAGTTGACGAGGATGGTACTCTAACTATGGTTATGGCCCCTGATGCACACGCACTCTTCACCAAGTACAACGGAAGAAACAACGATGACGGTTCAGCAGTCAAGGACACTGGTTGGAATGACAACCTACACGCTCTAAGTGCTGGATTTTACGAAAACACACTGTCGAACTACATCGCCAGTGTGAAATATGCGAGGTCTGCATAAGTCTGACCTCCTGACCTCCTCAGACACCTGATTTGACCCTTCGGGGTCATTTCGGGGTCGCCACTGACAAAGTCGCTACTACCATATGGTAAGGTGCTTTGCTAGTGAACCTCATATATGTGAAATGAAGGTTAGTACATGGAATCGGAAGCGATACTAAACAAGCAATACCAATATGAAGTAGAAGTCGGACATGCAAAACAAGGTTCACACCATGTTTTGATTCTCAAGTCCCTCAAAGTTCGTGATGACAACTTAGCAGATGTCGTTGCACAACTTGAGGCATGTCTTGAGTCAGTCAAGGAGATATTTGTAGAAGGGGGTTTCACACAATGAGTCACACCCACACAAGAACAGTCAGCATTGACTATGATTTCGGGTTTAGTGAAAGTGAGAAGCAACTTCTCCACCATGTTCTAGGCCAACACAACCTAGCAGACTTGGATACATGGGATACAGAACTACCGGAATATGGTGTCAAAGAAGAAACAACCTCGTCTGATACTTATCTCGTCAACTTCGTTGTCGATGATACGGAAGTTCAACTAACCTTTGATTACAAATACAAGGCACAGGATGTAATAGACCAGTTTGAGGTAATGATGATTGAGACTAAGCCTATTGAGAAGGTGACTACAACCATCACAAAGGAAGTTGAAGCAGATTGGCGTGGTAGCACTATCCTCTACACTGAATCAGACTTCCATCTAGGGTCATACTCTGACAAGTATCAGATTATCTCCTACAATGATGAAGGTGAAGCAGATGTTAGGATGAAGATTGACTTCACAGCCTACTCTTACCGCTCTACACTCAAGTTCACCGTTGAGTGGGATACAGATAAGGTTCAGAAAGATGCTATTCTACAAGAGAAACTCGTAGATTTGCCTACACCATTGATGGGCAAGATACAGGCTATCTTTGAGAGCATCTTTGAGTCAGAAACCTTCGATAAGACCCTAGAAGAGCCAACTATCTCCTGCATGTTCGATGTTAGGTCACACCATTCGTCAGAATGTAAGCCAGCAGTTATCGACATGCTCAGAGAAGCAAAGAGACAAGCCTCTTCGGAAGAAGAGTGACATAACTCCTACCCTTGAGGGAGCAATTGGGGATGATGGACAAACAGTTAGTTCGACATAACTACTTCGCACAGCGTTATCAGTCGTAGATGAAGCCGGAATATACGCTACGCAATGAATCGGATATGAATGCAACTAGTGTGCAACAACTGTCACTGTCCTGACTCCCCTACGGGGTCAGAGCAACAAAGTGCCTTACCATATGGTAGGCGACTTTGTCAGACATCCCTATAACTGTGAAATGGGAACAAGGGTATGACACTAAGGTTTCAACATATGATAACTAAGGGGGGAAACCCCGCAAAGAACCAAATTGAAGTATATGACGAAGAGGGAAAGCACTTTTATTCATATAATTCAAAGATTGCAACCATAAAAGGCGATGAAGTGACCCTGTTTAATCCATATTGGGACATGTTCAGCCAAACGACTAACTTTTATCTGCTTCAGTTCTTGAATGAGCCTTCGATTCAAGATATAAGGGAAAAAGTGGTCGGAGGTGAATATAATGTTCTTTGATGATGACTGTTAAACAACTCACCCCATGCTTATCATGAAAGAAGGGTCGGAATAATACGAATAAGCGTTCAGACTGATTGATAAGTAAAGAATGGAGGAAGGAAGCCCCGCCCCGACTATCACACGCTTCCTTTCTCCTACCTTCGGGGTTTTTCACTGGCAAAGCCGTTCTTACCATATGGTTGTCAACTAGTTGGTATAACCTGTCGGGGTTAGGAGGTGACAACAGTGCTTTATTACTACGATGATGAAGAGTGAGACTCTTCGATTATGTGTATAGCCTGTCGCCACTCCTACCATATGATTGTAAAAAAACCTACAACCATATGCAAATTTTTTTTTCATTTTTTTGTTGTCGTTCACTTTTCTAAAAAAAGAAATTTTTTGTTGTTTTAGGCGGTGTAGAATCTACACTACTATAAACCGACAGTATTTCCGTGTTCTACATGTCAGTTTCTACGGAAAAGAATGCGATGAAAAAAATCGCCCTCAAATACTTCCTTTGAGATACAACTGAACAGCAGGAAAACAAACTTGCATCTAGAAATAAACAGCCTTGATTTTTATCTTGGGAATAGTAAAAAACAACTAAAAAAAAATTTGCTAGTGCCAAAAAAATTCCAGTCCAATTTTTGAAAAAGTAAGTGGAGAAATATATGTTGCCTGAGTTAGTTAACGAAAATGGCGAGTGGTTCTCAGGATTTCTCAAAGAGTCTGAAGTTGCTGATAGATGGGGTGTCAATTTTCAGTCCACAGTGTCCAAGGGATATCCCGAACATGTGTGTGACAACCTCTACATGATAGCGAAATTCAATGGTGACGAGATTATAGCCCACACTTCGTTCTCTGATATGGGAAGTTGGTATTTCATTGGCAATAACTACGTTAAGCCAGTCCATAGGAAGAATGGAGTTCTCAAGGAAATGGTTACGAGGCGAAATCAACGTTTAGGTCACTATCCGAAGATTGCAATACTCAGACCGATAGAGGAAACTGACTTATTGCAACTTATTGGGTTTCTTTTGACACTCGGATATACTGAAGTTAAGAATTATGATGATGTTGCAGATGTTATGACAGTCCAAGAGTATGATTTGATTTCTAACCAAGAGTTATGGAGGTGCGATTGATGCAAACCTTCTACACTAGTCTTGACTTTTCCATTGATTATAATCAAGGAGAGAGATATTATGTGTAGGGTAGAAGGATGTAATGGTTGGACTAACGGAATGAGTGATTTGTGTTTCTATTGTAGAATGTGGGGTGATGTGAATGAATAGACCGTTTTCCAAATGTCAGATGTTTGTGGATTGTATGAACCAAATTTTTGAGGAAGGTGAATTATTTGATTAAGAGTATTCTTATTTTGGGTGTTGTTTCCTTTTTTGGTTTAATCATCAATCAAATGGTTAGGGAATATTACTGGTTGCAGAGTCTTGGTGGTATAGATGCCATTTTCGATTACGGGGATGAATAATGATGGATGATGATATTGGTGGAGTTGAGTTATCTCGTTTTTGGCATTGGATTGCAAAGAAGATAGGACTGTTGATTTAAGGAATGATTATTTGGGAATTTTTTCACGGTCTTTGGTGTTGGAGTAGGTTCAGACCATGAAGCCCTTCCTTGGAGTATGTTCGATATGCGAGTGGATAACTACTATCGAATGGTCAAGACAGGGTTGTTTCTGTCAATTGTGCGGTGAGTATGTATGAGTTGGTTCGACACTGTGAAAGCACCTCGCATTCCAAGGAAGAAGGGACAAAGAAGAAACTCAAAGAAGCATTCTGACTTGTATACCGATGAGAACCCAAAGGGAACAATTCATGGTTTGGGATTCAAGGATGAGGAGAAGTCTAGGAAGTCTGTTTCAAAGATAAGGAATAGTAACAGAAGCCATGCGCATAAGATACAAGCAGCGTTGGCAATGGAGCAGAGAGCAGAAGTGATGGGTAAGAACAAGGAAGCAAGAATCTTTAGGAACTTCATAGAAGAACAACAGAAGAAGAGGGATAAGAAATGAAACAGTGGCTGATTAGAAAGTTGATTTCCTTCATGGGTCATACCTATGTTTGGTTGGATAAGAAGTTGGTTCATCCTGATGGGCCAGTTCTAGGTTTGGAGATTGATGATGACTTTGCCAAGATGAGTAGGTATGAGTTGTGTTGTCACATTGAGGATAAGTTTGGGTTGGAGAGAGACTCTTTTTGGAAGTTAGAGTCAACTCAGAAGATTCGCTACTGTTGTCAAACTGCTAGGAACATCCTGACTCCTAAAAAGAAAGGAAGAAAGAAGTAATGTTAGATGCAGAAGATTTCATGTTCCTTGCTAGGTTGAGTTTCTATCTCACAGGAACTGCTTACTTCAGTTATCTTCTTCTCAAGATATTCGGCTTGATTTAGAAAACGTTCTTAGAATGACACTATCTCGGAAGTAGCATGTCGTGGTTCAGTATAGTCAAGAAAGAACTGCCGTTCAACGAGTTAGGTGACGAAGTAATGAATGAGTTAGATGAGTATTTCAGAAGTCACTTGTCGATTAATGCTGAATATGATGATGAGAAAGAAGGCTATCGTACAGGAGATTATGCTCGTACACAATACGAGTATATAGATTACCCTGATGTTGGGATTAGAATAGAACCCGGAATGAAACATGATGAAGATGATGACATCACTGTTGAGTATGACCTATACTTCAATAATGTTAGACTAGGTTCTTACACTGGAAGTTATGGTCACTACATCGCAGCAGAAGATTGGGTAGAGTCTGACAGAGAAGACTTGGAAGAATTACTCGATGCATTACAAAACCGAAGGTGATTAAGATGAGTTGGTTCGATATTCTCAAAAGGAATCCTATGGAAGAGGCTCTGCGTATGAGAGAGAGGATGGGAACTGCCAAACCACAATCCCAACCTACCCAACAAGTGTCGGATGAAGTTTGTGCTATCTGTGGTTCTAAGAACTTCATGAGAGGAAGTGTTAATTCAAAGGGACAGAAGATTTGCGAACTCTGTAAGAAGAGAGGGTTCGATACGGCAGCAGATAGGATGGCGGCGATAGGATGAGTTGGAAAGACATTCTAAAGGAGGATTCTCTTGAGTTGAAGATTCTAGGGGAGATTGAGAAAGAAGGTGGTGCTTTGGGAATGAAGAATCTAAAGCAGTTTGCTGATGAGGATAAGTTGAAAGAAGTTCTATCTAGCATGGAGAAGGAAGGTAAAATATTCATGCACAAGGATGGAGACATCTACACACATGAACCAAAGAAGTGATTGAGTTTTCGGAAATGTCTTTAGTCCAAAGTGTATTCAGGAGGTTCAGGTTGTGTCATCACCATACGAATCTTCTTGGTTTAATATCCTGCGAGCGGAGGGCGCAGTTACCTCAACCTCCCCCGGAACAAAGGCATTGTTCAATGTAAGATACTCACCAAAGAAGAGGAAGAAGGATGACGAGGAAGACTCTGAAGAAAAGAAGAATCAAAGTCACTCTACCCGGCGGTATGGCGATTTACTCTGAGGAAGGAGTTACGCCTTGGTCTGAGTTTCTAGAAGAATGGAAAAGTGCTGCAACTACGCCACTTCCTGAAGGCTCAGGTGCGCCTACCGTTCTAGCATGGATTGACAACATGGGAGATATAGGTCGAAAGAAAGGTAGGTCAAGTAAGGGAGATGAGGATAACTTCCCTCCAAAAATAACAACGATTCCTGAATATCTTACATTGGCTGATGCTATTGGGAAAGAGAAGAATCTGTCAGATGAACAGTTCTCGGCAGTTACTAAACTAAAGAAGTATCTTGAGGACAATGATAATGCTACTAGCGAAATAAATCCACAGAACATATCGTTTAATGCCATAGATGATTATGAAGAGAACGAAGATGGTGAGGGAGTCGCTACTGATTGGAAGCAGGTATTTGGTGATTACAGAGTTCCAAAGTACAGAAGATTCAGGAACAGATACAAAAACGGAGATGTCCCTGCCATTCCTACTGACTGGTATTCTTTTGAAGGTAAAGGCAAGGCAAATCCACCAGTCTATCAAGCACTTTGGGGAACTAAGGGAACAGATTGGTTCGGGTCGAAGAGCCTCCTAGAACTATGCACTGAATTTGAGGAGCAGGAATTGGAGGAACTACCATTCAAGCCTGAGAGAGAAAGCCCACTAAAGGTAGGGGGGAACGGAACTGCTGAGTTCTTGATGAACAACGTTCCGGGTTTCAGGAAGTTTGTCTTAGACACTGTGAACGACACTGACCAATACCAATTGCCCAATGGAAAATACAGACCGAAGAGGGCAATGAATATGCAGAGGAAGAATCCAACTCCGTATCCACTTACTGATGCACAATCAGACGCATTTATGGAATTTCTCGATGCTAAATACAACTACGACTTGAGTGGTTTGTTCTTGGATGTCAATTGGAGACAGATGGAACACGCTGCCAAGATGCTACCTGAGTACAAAGCAAAGGGCTATGGAAAGAAAGTAGAGAAATCTAATGTTTCTAAAGATAGAGTTAAAAAATCACAAGAGAAATCCCCTGTTTCTCTAAGTTGGAAGGAAATCATGAAGGTGAGAACGTGAAGTGTAGAGGATTGGCTGAAGTTGACGATGATAACATGGCAGTTGGTTGCATTTGCCCATACTGCTATACGAATTGTAGGTGAATGAGATGAGTTGGAAAGATATCTTGAAAGAAGAGATGACTGAAGAAGAGAGAAAGAAGTATATGAAAAGGATAGCAGACGAGTCTAAAGCCTTTGAAAAATATCGAAAGAAATTAGAGGGAACTCCTGAAGCATTCAGACCCGGAGAAGATTTGGAACAACATAGAAAGAGACTTGGTTATTAGGTGAGGATATGATTACGAGAAAGCGTTGTCCTCTCTGTATGCATGAGGATAGGAGTCAACTTGAGGCTGATTTGGAAGCCATGAGTTACACAGCAGACGCTTTAGACCAACAGATGAACTGGAAAAGTGGCACGACAGCACGACATCAGAGAAACCACATGGGAGCATATGTCGATTCTGCCAATCCAAGTTGTAAGATTTGTTCTCATCCTATGAGAGCAGAGTTGGAGGAGCAGATTCACAGTGGAGAGATGAGTCCCTTGACTGCTTCACGCATAGTTGGTTGCACAGAAGACCAAGTTGTTCGTCATGTGGATAAACATCTTAAGCCAATCGTGCAGAAATCTGCTGCAAACATGATTGCGAAGAAGGAAATCGATGAGATTGAAACTTTGAGTGCAAACGTGCAGAGATTGGAGCAAAAAATTGATACTTTATTCAGTGAAGACTCCACTGACCCGAAATATATCGACTCGTTGACTAAGTTGGCAAAGGAGGTTCGTGAGTCTCTGAAGTATTTGCTAGAATTCAAGGGCAAATTGGTGCATAAGAGGCAAGACACTATCATCGTTCATCAGATGCAGGTCATCAAGGAGGTTCTAGCACAGAACCATCCTGATGTTTGGTTGGATGTCAGAAGCAAGATGGAGGAGAAGTTGCAATGAGTTGGTTTCAAGTTCTGAAGGAAGATGACACTCCTGAACCTAGAAGGGAGGAGATTCCTGAATTTCGTGACAAGGTGATGAATACCTCTAGATGGCAAACTAGTCGTAGAAAGGAAATACTCGATGCAGTGACAACAGATGAGGCTCTTGAAAAGTACAGGGAAGACCCCGATGTTAAGGAATTGATAGAGAAGAAGAATCAGAGTTTTATTCAAGATATAGAATTCATAAGAAGACTTCTTACCGAAGACACTATCACCAATAGAAGAGGAAACACTTTCAAATCCCTAAAGGATATGTTAGGGTCAAGAGCAACTCAAATGGCTAAGAGACTAGAACTTCTAGGTAAAGCAAAGAAGACTAGCACAGGAAATGTCAGGGAAAGCACAGAGAAGACTTTCAACACATTAATCGCAGATAAGAAATGGGGAGAACTTCTACAAGTTCTTTTAGTTCCAAAATCCAAAAGCAGATTCAAGCAAATGATAATTGGTGACTCTCCACTTAGGAAGAAAATCTATGATGAGACAAGGGACTCGGAATATGCCAATGATTACTCTATACTTCTGAACAAAGACCAAGAGAGTTTCATTAGCATAGACTATGACCGTGACATTTCAGATGACGCTGCTAAGAAGTATGTCGCACATCTACTTAACAAAGTCAAAGCAACGCCAGCACAGAAGACGAGTTTCATTGATGAGAAAAGTACAGGTAAAATGTCAATCACTAGACTCTTCTATTCGGGTAGAGGACTGAATCCTGCTCTTGAGTTTCTTTTGGAGAATGAGAGTTTCAACACAAGTGCGATGGTCAAGGGAAAGAGGATGAGGTCTTCCTTTATTGATGAGAAACTGATGAGCAGTCTAAGAGGTAAGAAGAAGGGTGAAGTTCCCATACCTGACATACTTCGTCAAGCCTATGAGCAAAGAGCAGATTTTACTGCTGGTGATGCAGATAAACTGAGAGCGTTGAAAGAGGCGAAGAAGAAAGGCGAGAGTGCTTTGAAGAGAAAGTTAGAGGAATACTATCCCGAAGAGATGGAGAAGTTTCGACAGGATTTCTTGGATTATCAAAAAGAGAAATCAGGACAAGTCGAATCAGGTCAGGCATACAGGGAACTGCTAGAGGACATAGAAGAGGAGTCTCTTGATTTCGTCAATGACGCTTTGGGAACAGAGATGACCGCCAGTGAACTGTCTAGCAAGAAGAAGGAACTCGCTGAGAAACTACGAAGGGTGATTGAGGGCAAGGCAGACGAAGAAGATAAAGCGACTTTCTCTGAGGTTGAGGCTATGGATGAGGAGCATCCATTCCTGTCAGAAGATTTCACTAGAAGAAAAATCATGAGTAAGAAACTAGGCATAGGTGCTACTCCTGCTGATATAGTCATTGCGCTGCAACTAGCGTCTAACATGGTTGGCGGTGGATTCACCGTTGATGAGATAGAGCAATACTTTGAGGACTTAGAGGAAATAGAGAATGCAGAGAAAACTACCGACTTGACTAGATTCGTAAAAGTAGAAGAAGGGGAAGATACAGATATTGCTAAGTTGAAAGTAAGAGCAGAGAGAAAGAGGAGAGACAAGTTCCTAGATGAAGTCAGAGATGATTATGCCACGACTAGGAAGGCATTGATGGATAGAATCAAGAACACTATGAAGATGGTTCTCAAGGAAGGCAGGAAACTAGGTGTGGGTTTCGATAGAGCAGCGAAGAGAGATGCTGAAGGAAATATAGGAAGAATAGCAACTAGGAAAGATGCTGAAGGAAGAGTAGTAGCCACTAGGGATAGCGTAGTTTCTACATTTGAATTTCTTGAGCCATACTTCTACTTACTTGGAGCATTGCAAATAGAAACATGAGGTATTGAAATGAGCGAGGAATTCGGTGACTTCTTAGAGAATGGGATTAAGGCTTTCAGTGATAGGAGAACTGCTAGGCAGTTTGTTAAGACAATCAATGACCCTAATCTCTTGGTTGACTATCTTGAACAGAATGACGTTGGTGAGATGATTGGAACGAAAGACCCTAAATCAAAAGTTTTGACATCGCCTCTCTTAACTAGGGATGATGCTGATAACTCCATAAAACTGCAAACTTACATCTCGACACTAAGCAATGTCGCAGCAGGTAAGGAGATAGTCGAAAGGTTGCAAATCAAATATCCGGGGTTCAGCACGATACCATCGACAATCAGAGGACAAATGGTTCAGAAACTGATAGAGAAGTATGGCTTGAAGATGACTAAGCCAACTCAGAGTCGTGCTGAAGAGGGTTCTACTGGTGAGAGAAGGCTTATGGCTGAATATTTGGGTCTGTTCTCAAACAGGAAAACTGGAAGGGATTTGACACTATCTGCTTTGAGTTCAGCATCGATAGATGGTAGAAACCTCATACTAGATTCAGACGCACCTGAGTTGGATAGGAAGAAGGCGATAGAGTTCTTCAAGGAACACTCAGAGAGTCAAAAACTATCTCCTCTAGTGGCAATGCTTGAGAGGTCACTTGTAAGCGGTTCAAGGATAACTCAGCCAAGTGATGTTTTACAGGAGTTCATTTCAAAGGGGGATTTGAGATTCACCGTAAACAGACAGAAGATATACAAGTATTGGGAAGGAATAAATGAAAAGTATGAGGCTTTTGTCACAGCGCACAATCAATTCAAGGAAGGATTGAGCCAAGCATTCACCGAGGAAGACAGGAAGAAACCTGAGACTCCGAGTGAGTTAATCAAATACATCACTGCCTTTGAGAGTGCGAATCCTTCTGACCTCAAATATGTATTCAAGTATGAATCGGTAAGAAGCACCACCATCGACAGTAAGGACAAGTCGTTAGAGGCATTGGACAACTTCTTGGATGCCATAAGAGAAGCACCTCCTGAGAGGTATACCACATCTAGTGGCTTTTCTCAAACAGAAGAATCATCCACTGGTCAAACGGCTGCGCCTAAAAGAGATAAGGAAACTGGGGTTGTCTCATTTACAGGTGAGATGGATAGTGCTGTTGGTCAAGAAAGCATAGTCACTGAAAATAAGATAGAAAGATTTCGTGACCTGATTGAATCTAACATACTTGATATCAAACTAGACCCACTCTACGCCTACGCATATGAAACAGGAAGTGCAGGGTTCAAGATAACCCCTGCCATGAAAGGAGACTTGCAGAGACTAACGAATCGTGTCAAGAAAACCGCTATCATGCTAGAACTAAGTAACTCTGCTCTGAGAGAGTTGGATAGATACATGAAGGATATCAAAATGAAAACAGTAATCTCGGATGGAGATTTCTTCCTACCTTACCAAGAGGAATTGATAGACAGAATAAGGTTCGATAAAGACCCGCCGAAAAGCAAAACAAATGAAATACGGAAATACTTGGATAATATTTCAAAATTCATCTCTGCCGGACAGGAGGCTGAAAGAGGCACAGGTATAGGTGTCCGTCAAAGAAAAGTAGTTGAGGGAGTCGCTCTTCCGGGTGCGAAAGAAACAGGAGTGGCTTTACCATCGAAAGGAAGAATGAGAAGTCAGTTGGACAAACTAAATGCCGATGTGAAAATAACTGAAACGATTGAAGAAGATGGTAAGAAAACTGAAAAAGTAGTGGATTACAATCTCCAAAAGGTCTATGAGAACTTGCTAGATACAATCAATGATTACTTTGTTCAACCCGCTACCTCAGACTCAAGACCATTAGCACGAAGATTTGAATGGATGGATACCACCACTCTAACTATCTTGGGTTCAAGAAGAAAGAATAGCAATGCCTTCCTGACAATGTTAAGTTTACAGAGGTCAAACATAGATGGAATACTATTAGATGAGTCTAGCATGGGTAGTGTTGTCACTGTTCTACAAGCACTATCAAAACCAGTATCCTCACAAAACGTTGATTCCTTTATGCGACTATTGCGAAACACCGCATTGGCAGTCGATGAGGTTTTCAAAGGCGATGATAGTAGAGCAGTAAGTATAGAGTTTGGAAATCTAGGATATAGTATCCTAAGTAGGAACAGTATCAGTACAGACATAGAATTTGGGATAGGAGAGAAAAAGAAACTAAAATTCTGGAAGGATGAATACGATAAATCATCCAGCACTATCTATCCATTCGCAGCGTTGTACTATCACATACTACTAAACGAGAATCTATACAAAAACTACGGAGGTCAGTATCCTTCACTCATCTCTAGAATAAAAAGAATAGAGGATAAACTGGACATCATCAAGAGTGAGATGGAGGTAAAGTATCTACATGCTCATGACACTATAAGGAAGATGATGAAAAAGCCCCTATACTATGGAATAAGTTCCGTCAATGATTTTGATGATATGCAGGAGACCATCTCAATCATGAAGTCAAAGTTCAACACTGATTTGACTGCTATGGAAGTGGAGGGGATTGTCTCTGAGATAGATTCAATGCAGAATCTCAGTAGCAAGTACGGAATATCAACAGAGGGGGTCTATTACCTCAAAGCAATACACAGGTGATAGAATGGTAACTATTTCCTCAAGGTTGTATTCTGAAGACGAGATGCTAGACCTGATGAGAGAGTTTCATGGTGATGCTAGGGATTGGCCTAGAAAGAACGGCTTCAGACCTAGAAGGGATTGGGGAGGTAACAAATACTCTAGCACTAATCCTCTATACTACATCGCTTTTGATGGTGATAAACCAATAGCCTTTGGCGGTTTTGAGGATAATGGTAAGTTCATAGTAAGTGCAGGAATGAGTGTCCACCAAGACTATCGCAGAAAAGGAGTAGCGAACAGACTCATCACAAAGAGGAATGATAAGTATTCCTCAATGAACAAACCAGCATTAGTTGCTGTCAATACTAAGTCAATGGGTTCAGGAGACTGGAAGAGCAAGTGGACAAGAACTGGTTGGATTGACTCACCCGAAGACTCAGAGATTAGCGAAGAGGATAAACTTGCTATTCCATCTGAGGTCTTAGAATACCATAGAAAAAGATATGGAGACAATTGGATGCTACTCCCTGTTGGCTCTAAACCTATGGCGAAGGCTTGGTCTATACTATACAAGGGGGATTTCTCATGGAAGTAGATAATCTAGATTTCATGTCTTCTATGGATATGGAGTTATCAAAGAACTCCTTTCCATACTTCTTCAAGAATGTATTGGGAATGATGTTTCCACCATATATGGAAGAATGGTTAGATGGAATGGAGAAGACGGATAGAACTGTTATCATTTGTTCAAGAGACCACGGAAAATCAGTTTTCATGCATTGTTGGGTAGTTTGGAATCTAATCTTTCAAGAACCTCCATATCAGATGCTTTACATCTCCTCTAACCAAAAACAGACATTGGTTCACATGAGGGAGATTGATAGATACTTCAACCATCCAGCACTGAAAAAATACAAACCTAGTCGTGGATGGGCAATCGGTAATATTCAACTCACCAACGGTAATGCGATTTTAGAGCGTTCCGTTGGTTCTCAGATTCGTGGTCTTCACCCGCAGGAGATTATCATTGACGACCCCTTGAAGGAGTTCAGTCTCGCTGGTATTCAGAGAGTAACCGATTGGTTCTTCGGAGATATGATTCCAACTCTACATCACACATCTAAGTTGAGAATGATTGGAACGCCGTTTACTTACACTGACATCTTTGCACAATTAGAGGAGAATGAAGCATATACTGTAACAAAGTATCCATGTCTGAATGCACTGAATGAACCCCTTTGGCCGGAACGTTGGGATTTCGATGCACTCATGCAGAGGAAGGCTGAGATAGGTTCTCTCAAGTTTACAAGAGAGTATCTTTGTGTACCGATATCAACAGGCACTGCACTATTCAATCCTGAGTTCATAGAGAAGTGCAAGAACAAAGAATTTGTTTTGAAGTTGGGGAACAGAAAAGACAAGGGATACAGATACTATGTCGGTGTTGACCCTGCTATTTCTACTGATGGCGATTACAATGTCATCACCGTTCTAGAAGTAGATGATGAGCAAAATAAGGCAATCGTTCATGTTGATAGGGCAAAGAACATCGAGTTCAGGGAGAACATAGAGAAGATACGACTGATTGGTAAGGTGTTTGAACCGGAGGAAATCTTGTTTGAGACCAACACCTTTGCAAAGGCATTCACACAAGAATTGAAGAATATGACAGATTTGAATGTTAGGGATTTCAATACAACTAGAAAGAAGAAACAGGAGATAATTCTAAATCTCCAAATGAATATAGAGAATCAGAAGATAATCATGCCGTATGGTGACAATGCAAGTAGAAGACTGACTGGTGCTTTGATTGAGGAACTGTCGATGTTCTCAATAACTACAAGTGGTAAGTTTGAGGGAGTCGGCGCACATGACGATTTGGTTATGAGTTTAGCACTCGCAAATGCTGCTTCACAAGGTACAGGAGAACAGTTCATTCTACTAGATGACTTGGACATCTTTGATGAACCTACTACCATTCGGAGTAGTGTGCCGGGGATACTCGGCTTGAATTTTTGAGGTTTAGACATGGGTGAAAAAGGAGACAAACTCAGGGAAGCAGCAGAACTTGCTGACCAAGAGGAAGCACTCCAAGAACAGAGAAAAAGAATCACTGATGAACTGAAGAGGTCTTGGCTATCAGAGCAGCCAATCGCTAGTCATACTGATATTGAGAAGAAGTTCGCAGAAGAACATAGACTAACACTAAGCGATGCTCAGAAACACCTGTCTACTAATCTGAAGAAATATGAGATAGAGGGAAAGGACATCCCTTTGCTAATCAAGGAACTTAGGGATTACAGAAGGTCTCTCAAGGGAGAGGAAAAGGTAGCAGTAACAAAATCAATATCAAACTTGATTGAGTCTTATTCAGACCATTTGGATAAAAGCATAGATAAAATCTACTGGCTAAGAAAGTACAAACCTGCACTAAAAGATATGAGTTACAATGAGGAGAAGTTAATCAAACTCTCAATGGTATACGAAGAAGATGTACGAAGAGACATCATAGATTCACTCTGCAAGTATTGGGAAAGTAAACTTGAGAGAAACGGTATGCCCTTCAACGAAGAATATGCAAAGTTAACCAAAGAAATGTCTGTTAGCAAGAGAGAGTTCGGAGATATAGTAAACAAGTACATGGTTAATATTGGGCCAAAAGAGATACTGAAGAGACACATAACACGTTTAGTTTGTGAAGAGCAAGGTGTCTCCCCACGACAAATCCATGACAGACTACCAAAGAACTTGGCGAGAAAAACCTCCCCTACCATAATCTCAAAGTTGGCTAAATCTGAGAACATAACAAATGTCAATGGGGCATTATACAAGATGAGTGATGATATCAAGAAAGATATCTATGCATATACTGCTGCATTCATTGACTCGGATGGCTATATTACAATGGATAAGAATCACAACCCAAGAGTAGGACTAGTCGCAACCGGAGACAGAGGAAAGGCATTTATGTTGGAGATGAAAAAGTCTCTAGGTATTGGAAGACTACATCTAGACCAAAAATCTCCACAGGACACTAAACCAATTAACAGACTCAATTTTTACTCACAGGCTGAAGTGACAGAACTTCTAACGAAGTGTCTGCCCCATTTCAAACTGAAGAAAAGAAACGCAGACATATTATTAGAATTGATGAGAATGAAGAAGAGCCATAAGAAGGCATCTTGGTATAAGGCTAGGAAAGTAGAGTTGTTCAAACTCATGAAATACGAAAACCATAAAGACGATAAGAACTATGATTTCGGTAAATACGAAATAGACATAGACACTGTTGCGAAATACTATGACAATGACAAGACTAACGAGATGGATAAATTAGAATCCATAGCAAAGAATGAGGATGAGTAAAATGGTAGAAGAAAAAAGAGTCACCTTGTTCCAACGAGTTAACCCATTCAATAGGTTGACACGAAGAACGACACCAAAGCCTGAAGACAGAACAATATACAATCCGGGGATACAAGAGAAAGACACAGCCTATCTCATAACTGGCCCTATTGTATATCACATAGCATACCAGTCTGTGATAACTAGAACGTGTATAACCCAATTGAAGAACGAGGTATTCAGAAGAGGCTATACTTGGGAAGAGAAGTTCACAGCGAAGTGCGGGGATTGTGGTAGGGAACATCAACAACCAACATTAGAGTGTGTAGAATGTGGAAGCACTAACTTGGTAAAACCTGACCAAGACCAACTAAAGTATATTCACGATTTACTAGATGGCTATGTCAATAAGTCAGAACAGTTATTCATTGACGTTCTCAAAGAACTTGAAGATGACCTGAACATTATGGATGATGCATATCTAGTGATGGTCAAGGAATACTATGTAGATGGAAACGGAGATATTCGTATGCATCGAATCAAGGAAGTCTATCGTGGAGACCCTGTTAGTATGCACATATATGCAGATGACAATGGGGAGAGAGGGCATGAAGGATATACATGCTTAACTCATCGTGACCAAATCACGAAAGACCCATCGGCAGTTTGTGACTTGTGTGGGTCTGACCTACATCCAGTACATTATGTAAACAGAGCAAACGGAAAGGAACAGGCTTTCATTGAGGGAGAGGTACTGCACTTCAGTAAATACTCCCCCTCTAGATTGTATGGCAGGTCTCCTGTCATGACAATGTGGAATCACATAACTACTCTGATAGCAATGGAGAACTATGTCAACTCTGCATACACAAAGGCTAGGAAGCCAAGAGGAATACTTGCAGTTCAAACGAGAAACATGGAATCCATGAAATCATTTTGGCGAGGTGTCAAGGAGAAGATGGAACAAGACCCTCACTTCATACCAGTCATGGGTATAGAGTCTGAAGGTGGAAAGGGTTCTGTTGAGTGGGTCAACTTCATGGACAGTATCAAGGAGATGGATTACATACAAGTCAAGGAAGACTTGAGAGATAGAATCGCTGCATTCTACGGAGTAAGTAAAATCTTCATGGCAGACAACTCTGCAAGTGGTGGTTTGAACAACGAGGGTATGCAGATACTCGTAACTAACAGAGCAGTTGAAATGGCTCAGACGATTTGGAACAACTATGTCTTCCCATTCATGACTGAAGAATTTGGCATTACCGATTGGAAGTTGGTATTGCCACCCTCAGAGGAAGAGGATGAGATTGCCAAACTGAGAAAGAGAGAGATTGAAGTCAATGTAGCAGCGTCAATCAAGAATCTTGGTTTTGAAGTTGACATGGATGACAAAGGTAGATTCACTTTCAAGAAGCCTGAGCCAAAGCCTGAACAACAAGGGCCAAAGAAAGAGGGAGAGGAAAAGGTGGAGACTGACCCATTCGCAGGTACGGATATTGATGCTAGTCAATTAGGGCAGTTACAAGAACAACAACTACTAGGCGGAAGCAAACCGCAAGAAAACCCACCTGCAACTAGGAACAAACCATCTATGGAAACTGGCCCTGATAAGAGATTTACAGGATTACCACAAGAAGCAGGTAATCAGAACGTTGATTCACGAACAGAGAGGAGAGTAGGTTGAGCGACATACTTGAGTTTGTCAGAAAGTGGAAGGAAGAAATAGACAGACTCAATGCAGAAACAGATGAAAGACTACGGAAATACTTGGAGGGAGAGAAATGACTTGGCAGGATGTTCTGAAGAGAAAGAAGAAGAAGGCTAGACGAAGGAAGAAGAAGTCAAACGTCAATGCCGCAGGTAACTATACCAAACCCGGTATGAGAAAGAGGATGTTTCAGAGAATCAAAGCAGGTAGCAAAGGAGGCGCACCCGGCCAATGGTCTGCTAGAAAGGCACAGTTGCTTGCTCAAAGATACAAGAAAGCGGGCGGTGGCTATCGTGACAAGTAATTGGTTTATAACTTTGAAAGCCAAAAAGAAAACTCAACAAGACCTAGCCACTTGGACAGATGAGGAGTGGGGAAGTGCAGAACAGCACAGTGCCAAAGAGAAGGGAAAGAAAGCACCATCTAAGACAAAAGGAAGATACATGCCAAAAGCCACTTACAAAAGAACTCCTAAATCTAGGTTGAAGTATCAAGATAGAAAAAAGAAGGCAGGTCGTAGAAAAGGCAAGCAACATGTCCCAACAGGAAGGAAGTTCTCTCAGAAGTGATTATTATGCCAATTCGTAGAGTCAAAGGAGGATACAAGTGGGGCAAGAAAGGCAAGGTCTATCGCAACCGCAAGGATGCTGAGAGACAAGCAGCCGCCGCTTATGCTTCAGGCTACAAGAAGTCAATGGATTGGTTTGATACACTAAAGAGAGACAAGAAAGACATGAGGGTTGGGACTGTCTACCCTTCAGATAGAAAGGGCAAGAAAATCATGATGCTAACTCATGAAGGAAAGAAGATTCATGCTGGTGCTAAAGGCTATGGTAACTACAAGAGGAAAGGTAAGAACCGTGGTGGAGGAACACACAGAGACCCTGCTAGAAGAAAGAACTTCAGAGCAAGACATAACTGTGACCAATGTAAAGGTAGAATTACTACCCCTAAGTGCCTTGCGTGTAAAAAATTGTGGTGAGAGAGATGAAGTGGTGGAATGTTATCAAGAAAAAGACGCTTATTGGAGGACAGAAAAAACTGGATAAAGATAAGGATGGAGATATCGATGCAGAAGATTTCAAACAACTAAGGGAGGAAAAGAAATGACAGAAGAAAAGAAAGGAGTAAGAGAGTTGGAGAAAGAATTGGCGAGCGCAAGAGCAGAGCAATATGCTCATCATAGTAGGAATGCTACTAAGAACAGGGATTACTCAGTCGGTGGAGTAGACAAGCAAACCACCGTTGAGAAGAAATCACCTGATAGTTCAGATATTCCTGATGCTATCCTACTTCCAAAGAGAAAGAAGCCTAGAACACCAAATAATCCTTGGGGATGATTTAGATGGATGGGTCATTCATGGACATACTTCGCAAGAAGAAGGAGTCTAGGTTTACCCGTAACAATCTAAGTGATGGGAAGAAGAAACTACTAGATTCGACACCATCCTTTGATGTTGAGTTTCCTGAGTATTCCTTTCCTGATAACAAGGAGGAGATATCTGAAGTTATCAGAATAATGAAGGAAAAGAAGATTCCTGAAAGTGAGATGAAAGATTTGGACAAGAACAACAATGATTTGATGTTAGAGGTCGTAGGACAGAAAAGAAATGACTGGATTGAGTTAATCAAGGACATAGATATATACACAATACGCCTCAAAATGAAATATGCTAGACCTAGACCATTTGAGATAAGTGAGGAAATAGAATCGTCAACGGATACTGATGATAGTCCTGCATTCCCTAGTGGTCATGCGATAGAGGCTCATGCATTAGCACGAATATTCGGAGAGAAGTATCCGGACAAGAGAAAAGAGTTGAAAGATTTAGCAGATAGAATATCACTATCTAGAATACAACTAGGTAGTCATTATCCAAGCGATATAGAAGTCGGTGAGAAAGTTGGTAAAATAATCGCTGACGCTTATCTTGACAGTGATGTTAAGAAGTCATATATGCTACACAAACTAGACTTGGACAAGGAGAAGGTTGAGGAAAAGGTAAAACCTCTAATCGACTTGCTGAATACTTATGCTACTGAAGAAGACAAGGATATAGAGAATCCAATAATTGACGCTAAATTAGAAGACTTTCTAGATATCTATGAGAGTAACATAAATGATATTACTGTACTAGTCAGAAGCCTTAGAGGTACATCAGGCAAAGTCAAGCCCGAAAGAATGGAACAAAAGTATGGAGGCAGACTATTCCCTGCATTTGTTGAAGTATCTATGACTAGAAACAAGGAGGGCGAAATGGTAGCCGAGATAAATCCAAGAACCAAACAGCCAGTTTATAGAATCAGGCAGTACAAGGGACAGGATGCCGATAAGTTATACTTGGACATAATCAAAAAGATACCCGGTCTATCTGCTTCAGGCGGAACCATGACTAGACAGAAGTATCAGAGTGTATACAATTTGATGCGGGAGATAAGGGACAATGCTTTGGACTTGAAGGAAATCGATAAAGCACTATCAGATAATTTGAGAAACAAAGAATTTGATTATGACGATTTCTCTAAATTAAAGGAGCAAATGATAAAAACTTTCTATGAAGTATCTGTTGATTTATCTAACTTCAAGGATGAAGAAGATGACTTGATGGAAGCAGATAGTGTTGATGCATTCTATGGTGATAATGCTTCATACGCATATACATCCTTTTCAGGAGATGTGAACACGGCACTTAGGTTCATAGATAAAGCGTATACCTATGTCAGAAACGTCTTGTCTAAAGCACAATTACGTGTGGAACAACTTGACTCTGAAACTATGTTTGAAGAAAGAACAAAAGATATGACAGAAGAGAGGAGGCAAAGGTTAGCAAAGCCAACGGGTATGAGTATTGACATGGATTCTTTCAGAGAGGCTTTTGGAGATGATTTCAAACTAGGCACTGACGAAGAAATAAGAGACTTGAAACAAACCCTAACAAAAATGGACAGACTTACGAATGACTTTGATGGTCATGTCTATTCTCTTCCTGATGGCTCTAAGATGAAAGTTAGTATCAGAGGTAAAGGAAAAAATATAGAGTATTCTAGTCAACAATGAAAATAACATTAAACTGAGGTATGGTAGGAGAGGACATGATGGCGTGGCAGGAGATACTGAAAGCGTCTGACTTTCTAGAGAAACTAGAACCCAAACAGAAGAAGAAAATCAAGAAACTTCTGCAAGTAACTCAGCCCACAAAGAACATGGGAGATGAGATGACTAAGTTGGAAGATGTGATTGCGGAACTAGAAGGACTTGATTTAGTAAAGACAGATAAGATACTCACAAAGAAAATGAAGTCATTTCGTGAGAAGAATCTAGACTTACTCGCAAGTGCTGCGGAACTACGCAAGGACTATCAAACGCTTTATGACCAAATCAAGAGCGTGGCATACCCGAAGGGGGCGAAGAAGTGAGACTCAGAGTTGTTCAAGAAGTTGAATGGCACAGGGGTATGAGACTTCCAATGTTAGGTGATGAAGAATGACTTGGTTTAATGTACTAAAGTATGAAAACGTAAACAATATGACGACAGAAGAATTTGGTAATCAAGTAATTGATGGCCTAGAGGCTCTAGGATTTGAAATCAAATATCACGATAATTATCAAGAGAGAGACATGACATACAGATATGCTCAAAAATTGAAGAGAAGAGAAAGATTTAGAGAATATACTACTATGTCCGAGGAAGACTTAGAAGGATACGATGGGTCATACGGTTATGGTGAATTTGGTCATGAGTTAGTTATTACTGATTCTGAAGAGCCTTATGCTTACAGAACTGGTTTTGGTGCAGACACGCTCACTGTGAAATACTTACCTGATGATTTTGACCTATACAGCAATCCAAGAAATGAGGACTATCCGGTTTTGGCGATTAATAGTTTCAAAATAGATGATGTTGAATTAGTAACTCAAAATGGCAAGAAGAAGATTGATGTCAAATTTGGACTTAAGCGATGGGAGAATAGTAGGCAAGGTGTTCGTAATCTTGTTAAGGCCATCTTAGATGCCTTCAAGGATTATGCACAATATGAAGAAGACTTTGGTGATATGTCTGAGGAAGAAATACGCATGGAAAGAGGACAACGAGCAGGAAGAAGATTCGCTGCTGGTGCAAGGTCATTAGGATATAGGGATGGATACTAGATGAGTTGGTTTGATACATTGAAGTCAGATGAGATGGCAAGAGTTACCACAACAGCATCCACTGGACAGGATGAAGAAGCGGCCAAGAGGACTGAGGATAAAGAAGCGGAACTACTGGCTATGATACGAGAGCGAAACAAGGCCAATAGAAAGAAAGCAAATCAACCTGTTGAGAAACTTGTAGAATGGGTGCATGGGTGATTAAAATGAGTTGGGAAGATATACTAAAAGCACCGCCAATAAGAAATCCTAGAGAGGCAGAGTTCAAGGATAACGCTAATGATGATTTATCAAGGGCTGAGTACGTTGAATTATTCCAAGAGAGGGTAGACCCAATCATACACAGAGATGGAAAGAAAAGAAAAACATATGCAAGTATTGAACTTTCTGACCTACTAATGTCACCAAGAAGAGCGGTAGATGTAGCAGAGGACTTGTATTCAGGTATGGGATACAATATGATATTTACGACTGATGGAAAATTGATATTCAAATTACAAGGAGAGGGAAGAGTATGAGTAAGAAAGAAGAAGAAAATGAGATGTTGTTATTGATGAAAGAACTAGTAGACAAGGTTAACGCCTTAGAGAAAGCAGTTTATCATAAGGATAACCTATTGATGAAATCAGGATTTGTGGTTCGTGAGTCGCCAAGACCCTCTATGGGTAGTGTTGAAGTTCCTGATGGTGGTAACATGTCTTGGGATGAAATTCGTAAGATGACGGAGAAAATGGAGGGAAGATGATGCCGGAAAAAGTGACTAGGGAAGAGAAGATTGTGGAGTTGGCTATTGAGAAAGCCAAAGAAGTGATACAGGAGCAAGCACATCTAGGTCAGATTGGTTTAGATGAGGATGTTATGGGTGAAGAAGTGAAGGTAAAGAAGCCACAGAAGAACCCGCCTGAAGAGAAACTACCTAAGACTAGTAATATTGAGGGTAATGCAGATTTGGTAAACGAAGGATAGAGAGAAGGTTTTGATGTATAATGAAATCTTCGGGCGTATCTTTTGAGAAGGAAACTGAGGCTCTTACGAAAAGAGTGTTAGACTTTTTTGAAAGAGTGAGATACGCTTATCTTTCTGCTAAAGAAAATCCAAAGGAATATGGAAAGAAGTGGAAAAACACAGTAAAGAGCATCAGGGAAAACTTTGACGGTCTTGGAAAATTTTCTGAACTTCTAAAAGATAAGATAAATGAAAAGGAACTCTTCGATGAAAAAGCAACGGATGCTGAGTCTAATGTTGCAAGAAAGGTATACGAAGACGTAAAGAGAATGAGGTTTGAAACCTCAGAAATAAGTGACCCATTCTCAAAACAATTGGGCAATAAGGTACTAGAAACCTTGATGGATGACGAAGCGGTATTTGCTGCATTCATACACTATGCTCTCAGAAGCCATGCCAATACATTACCAAAGAAAGCATGGGAAGAAGCCAACCTAAAACCTGACGAGATAACTCAAAACTCAATCGGGTTGGATATCGAAGTTAAGGACATTCCACTGTATATCATCGAACATTATGGTGATGATAAAGATACGAAAAGAGTTGAAGGAAAGTTCAACAAGGCTCTTGCTTTACTCAAGGAGGTCTATCAGAGCCAATACTCGGAAGAGAGGTGGAATAACCTGAAAGACTTGGATATTGCCAAATCTGATGAGGAGAAGGCTGACGTAGATTTTTTAATACCTAACAAGCCAATGTATAGAATCTTTGAACTCGATGACATGAAGGAGATACTAGGTCTCAGTGGGGAGTATGTGGTTCAAGAGAAGTACGATGGGATGAGAGTTCAGATTCACAAGTTCAACAACAACATCAAGATTTTCTCATACAATGAAAAGGACATCACAGATAAATGTCCTGAGCAAGTTGAGAAAATGGAAAACAAGGCATTTGGAGATTGCATACTAGATGGCGAACTGATGCTGTTCAAGGATGATGAGGCTTTACACAGGGCAGATACAATCACACATGTCTTCAAGAAGAAACTAGATGGTGGAAAACTAAGACTACATGTTTTTGATGTCATGAGGCATGAGGGAAGAGATTTAGTCGATGAGCCTCTTCGTGAGAGAATAAACATCCTACTGTACCAGTTTTCACAACACTCCTCAGAGGAACTAGCATTCCCATCTAAGAGAGATACTAGAATAGCAGATTCAATGAAAGAAGTTGGGGAATATGCTGAGAAGATAATGGAAATGCCAACAGCAGAAGGGGTAGTGATAAAGGACATAGAATCCACATACTACATAGGAAAAAGAAAGAATCCTAAGTGGATTAAGTGGAAGAAGTTTGTTGATTTGGATGTCATTGTCTTGGACATGAAGAAAACTGCTAGTGGCATGTTTTCCTATACAATGGGTGCAGGGCCATTGTCTGCGGAAGAAAAGAGAGATATGAAATCTGTTGAGTACGAAGGTAAGGATTACGCTCCGGTTGGTAAAGCGTTGAATACCAAGATAGAGGTCAGTGTTGGTAGCATAATACGAGTTAAGGTAGATGAGGTGAATAAGAAGAAAGGGGGATTCAGTCTTTATTCAGCAAAACTCATTGAACTTCCTGAAGTAGATGAGCCGGACAAAATTAAGACTTTGGAGCAATTGTCATCCAAGACTAAGAAATCACTCTCCGGATTAGTAGAACCCATTGCTACACCTAAGAGTTTAATCAACCCACTAGCAGTGGTAGCAGAGTTACAGGCAAAGGATTCCAAGAAAGTGAGTAAGTACATAGTTACAGATTATGTTCATGGAGAAGCAGAAATAATATTCAAGGGCGATGTTGATGGCTTCACCATCTATGGTTTGAAGGGAGACAAACTGATGGAGAAGAATGCGATGGTCAATATGGATGAAATGAGAGACCAGTTATCAAAGTTCATCAAATCTAGAAAATCAAAATTGAGAGTCACTATAAGGGAAATGATAGAGGAAAATGATTCTCCAATGTCCTTCGATGATATCGAGGAGAAACTAAGAGCAGAGGAGTCTGACTCATATGATGAGATATTCAGTCTACAACCTAGAGAACTAATGAACTGGATGAAAAGACAGGATAGTTTCATCGAACTACCAAACAGCAAGTTCGATAACTCACCGGAGGTTATACAGAAAGACAAAGAGGATTCTGAAATGGCTGGTAAGTTTGAAGTCAGACAGAGAGATGATGGAAACATAGACTTCATTATAGAAACTGAGAAAGATAGAATGGCTTGGTTGATTGATATAGATGAACCAACAGACATCTACGAACTATTTGGAAAGTCAGGAAAGTATCCGGCTATGGTTTCTGAGAAAATCGATAGCACTAAAGTTCTAGACAGTGGTGAACTGATATTTGGTGTTCAGAAACATGGATATCATGAATATAGAATGGAAGGAGACAAGTTCCAATCTAGAATACACTTTAGAGTAGTTCCGTTGAATGAAAAGAAGTCTTGGATAGTATTCACAGGTAAGCAACAGAAGATGCTAGATGATGACTCAAATGAGGGAATAATAAACATTAGCGATGATAAATACAGTAATCTGGAACTTCCTGAAGCCTCTTCGCCTGAAGATGAGTAAATCGTGTAGTTCATATAGTAAAAGATAATTCCTTTTGTAGTGTTTGCACCGCAGGAGGTTTTGATTAGACAGGAATCTAGTGATGGATTTACCATACTAAAGTCAGAAGAATTGACAATCGGTGGTTATGCATCAATAGAAGTAGTAGACAAGCAGAATGACTTGATTACTCTTGAAGCACTGGAAAAGGCAGTAGCAGAATTCATGGAAAGAAAGTCTTATCGAAATGTAATGTCAAACCATTCAAATGTTCAGGTCGGGGAGGTAATAGAGCAATATCGAGATACTAACGGGGTATTACACAAGACAGGTGTTGACAACGTTGGGTTCTATGTAGTTATCAAAATGAGAGATGACATAGAAAAGGCTAAGGAAATAGCAAGAGGTATTAGAAAAGGAACATTACGCTCATTCAGTATTGGTGGACAAGCAATATCAAAGAAACAAAGAAAATCGGAGGAATACGGGGAATACAACGAGATTGACAACTTGGAGTTGCATGAAGTTACCATATGTGAAAAAGGAATAAACCCCGAAGCAAAATTCGACATATTAAAACACGAAAATGGAGGTGATAATTTGTCAGAAAAACTAGAAAGCGCACTTGAGGAGTTGAATGGTCTGCTAAAGCAGGTTCAGGAAGCAACTGGTGCAAAAACAGAAAATGTTGTGAAAGAAGAAATGGAAATGATGGAAGAAGAAAAGATGGATGACGATGACGAAAGCAAGATGATGTCTGAGGACAAAATGATGGCTGACGAGAAGATGGATGACGATGACGAGAGCAAGATGTCTTACAAAGGAGATGATGAGATGAAAGCACTTGACGAGGATTCCACTAGGGACTACGGTGCTGGCGAGGAAGTTGTCAGTGGCGGAAGACCTCTCGCTGCGCCAAGACAACTAGGCCCAATAAGCAAGGGTCTTGACTCAGCAGACTTCACTACTCTCGACTTGTCACCTGAGAACGTTGAGAAAGCATACGAGCAGTATCGTGCTGAACAACTTGAGAAGTTGGCATACGACAACCTCTCAAAGCAGTTTGAGGCTAGGCTCTCTGAGGAGATGGAAATGAAGAAGTCTCTAGCAGAGAAAGCAGAGTATGATGCACACTCAGAAGTATCTGCTCTCAAAGAAGAGTTTGCAGAACTACGCAAGGCTCTAACCGCAGAGAAAGATGAAATTCGCAAGGCTACTTCGGTAGCGATGGAACTACCTGAAGGTTTCCCAACCACTGCTGAAGCAGTTGCTGAGATGTCTTGGGGAGATATTCATAATCTTGCAAGGAAGGTGAACTAAAATGAGTGGATACATTAACACATTGAAAGACTTAGAAGCAGCCACCTACGGCTATGCTGGCGCACAGGGCAATGCTCTGCTAAAGGCTGCTGGTGTTGTCGGTGGTTTCGGAACGCCCCACGATGCAGCAAGCAACCCGTTTTCTGCTGCTAGTGGATTGGGAGACCTATACAATGTTCTTTACGGACAGAAAGTATGGTCTATGCTAAACCAAGAGGTTAACGCTCTTGCTATGCTATCCAAGAGACCATACACATCTAGTGGTTGGAGAGTTCTAAAGAGCCGACCTCAAGGTGGTTCAGCATCTGCATTCGCAGTAGGAACTGGCGCAACTGGTTCTGCTTCACCAAGAGCAGACAGCATAGGTGGCGTTGGTGAGAACGCATCTCTAGGAACTGGAAACGATATTCCAGCAATCGCTCCTGAGTATGAGAAACTATACATCAGCCCAAAGACTGTTGCTCACTTGTTTGAGTTCTCAGAACTTGGTATGGAACTCGCTTCCATTGATGATGGTGTCGGTGACATCAGAGCAATTGTCCGTGAGGACATGGGTAAGCACCACGCAGAGACACAGAGCAAGATGCTACTAATGCCTCTTGAGAGGTATGATGATGGAACATCAACAAACATTGAGAGAAACTACACTTCTCTACTAAAGATTGTTGCATCTGCTGGTGAGATTGCTGCTATGTATAACGCAAACCTATTGGACACTGGTGCTAACAACGGAGACAACTCCGCAGTAGTTGCTGATGTTGTAAGGCTATTCGGTACTTCCCGAACTGTGGCTGTTTCAAGTAACGCTGCAACTGGAACTGCTTCCTTCTTGGATGCAGAGGTTGACTTCGGTGACGGATACGCTGCTGGTGATGCTAGGGTTCTAACACTAACTCTGCTCAATGACATGATTCGCAGAATCAGGCAGAACGGCGGAAACCCAAAGGTTATCCTAACAGGATACGATACTATCCAGCACATTGCTGACTTACTACAAAGTCAGGAGAGGTTCATGGACAGGAAGGAGATTGTTCCAACCCACAACGGAGTTCGTGGAGTCAAGGGACAAGAGGCTGGATTCAGAGTTGCAACATACTATGACATCCCAATAATCCCAAGCAAGGACATGCCCTCAACTGGTGCAAACACGACCAACACTCTGAGCGACATACTGATACTAGACACAGACCATCTGTGGCTATCAGTGATGAAGCCTACTCAATACTTTGAGGATGGTATCACTAGTGGAAACCCATTCGGTGTTGGTAAACTCGGAAACCAAGGAATGTACCGAACAATGGGTGAAACCGGATGTTCGTTCTTCAAGGGTCAAGGAAAGATAACCAACCTAAAGAGTGCTTGAGGTGATTAGAGGTGACACACGCAGTTACACTAGTTGCCGACCATAAGGGCATAACAGCCCCAAAGGTCGTTGGTGACGAGTATGTAGTTGATGCAATAGTCAACATAACTGCATACGTTCAGGGTGGAATCACTCTAACTGCTGCTTCACTTGGTCTGTCTTCCCTACACTGTGTCGTTGTGACTGGTGTAGAAGAGATTGGACATAGTGCAAGAGCCGTCATTAGCACCGCAGGAGCATACGAGTCAGGAACAAGTGCCAAACTTATCCTGTCAACTGGCTCTGCACAACAATCAGGAACAGGAGATGAAGGCATGGTTAGAGTTCGTGTCTATGGTAATCTCTGAAACAACAATGATTAAGTGATAACGTAAAGTAGTAGCCTCTGCCCGTAATAGGGCAGGGGTTACTACCAACAAAAAATAAGGTGATTAAAATGGCGAATGTTAAACTAAAACAACACAGAGTAAGTGGGCCGCTTCTTTTGAGAAGAGCAGGTGCGACCTACGCTCTAACAGCACAAGAGGAAACAAAAGTTCCGCTAGGAATAGCAGTGGGAATGCTAGGTGATAGTGGATTGATTGTTGAGTTTACGGCTAGTGATGAGGCAGAGTTACTAACTGCCAACGAATACACACTAGATTTACTCAGAAGGGAGTTTGGCTTAGAAGGGGATGTAAAGGCTATACAGGCTAGTATGTTCCCTAAGAAACAATCACTGGCTGCTAAAGCAGTAGAGGCTGTGACACCAACACCAAAGCAAGAGGTAGTGGTTGAAGAGCCAACAGTCGAAGAATCTGAGGAGGAGACTATCGACTATTCAAAATACACAGTAAAGCAACTGAAAGAAATGCTTGAGGAAAAGGGACTATCAACTGAGGGTAAAAAAGCCGATTTGGTAGAGAGGATGACGGGGGCTGAGTAATGGCTTCCCCAACCTGTAATAGCAGTGGAGTCCTATCATCTTCAACAGTGGTAGCAAAACATCACTGCAAGATAATGAGCGTTCATGCAACATCAACTGCAAACGCACTATTTACTGTCAAGATTTGGGACAGTAACAACTCAACAACTAGCGGGAAGAAGGAGGTAGCAAGACTGCAACTACATGCAGGTGGAACTGCTCAGACCATTGAGCAAGACCTACATGGTGTTCTAGTCGCTAATGGCATCTATGCACAGATAGCGACAGGGACTGGAACTGTTTCAGTTAACTTTGCTTGAGGTGTTCAGATGCCAAGCATAGATACAGATACCCGACTAATTATGACTGTTCTTTTTGTTGGAGCAGTCAGTGGAATCAACGTTTACTTCTTCTCACAATATGGTACAACCTTCGTTAATGCATACGGCCCTTATCCAGTAGCGATAATATTCGGAGTGTTGACAGTAGGTGGAATAATGATATTGAAAGCATTATTCGATTTAATACTAAATGATTACATAGAGGACTTCCTACTTCAAAGGCAAATCAACTCCTACTGGAATAGAAAGGCAAGGGATGAGGATAACAGAAAGAGAGTTAGAGAATCAATGAGAAACTTTCAGCAACAGTTTGGCATCCCTCTAGGTGGCTCTACGGTATATGGTGACAGTGTGATGCCCAACCTACCTCAGAACTCAGAACCACAAACAGTCAGTCCTACATTCCTGACAGGGTTCAATGAGTGATTACAATGGTTAGTGAAATCCTATTCGGGATGGATGAATCCACTCTCGCATACGATTTACAACGAGCGCACTCTGCTGATGTTTGGTTCCTAAGAGCAAGGTTTTGGCTTTGGGGAACACTCTCATCAATCGCCTGTTTCTTCTTAGGACATGCGGTTGCAGTGTTTGGAGTCAACCTGTTCTCAGGTGGATGGCATGTACTAAGTTCCCTTTGGGGCGGTCATTGACTTCTCAACCATTTTAATGCTCTTCGACATCCGACTCACTGACGAGGTGATAGTGTGTCGGTAATGGCAGGTTTCGCAATACTGATTGTAGAGGCCATGAACAAGTTATACAACCGTCTACATGCAATTAATTTTGGTATTTATGGTGCTAGTCAAGCAGGTAAAACTACATTGCATAAGCAACTCATGACTAGGGGAGAAGTTCCTGAAATCAAAAGAAGAACAGTAGGTAGACATAGGGCAACTAGAAAATTCGTAAAACTAGATGGTGATGCACATACTGTAAAGACAGCAGACATTGGTGGGCAGACAGTATATTGGGGAGAATGGGTCAAAGACATGCGTAGTAGGCATGTAAAGTATGTCATATTCATGTTTGATGATAGACATCTAAGCAAACACTATGATATAGAGCAACAACTATGTTGGACTTTTCTAGTAGACACAATATGCAATCAGTATTGGGAAGTTGGTGGAAGAAAAAAGAAAAAACAAGACCATGACTTTCCTTTGGCAGTTGGCCTTTGGGCAAACAAGTATGACCTGTGGAAAGACAAATATCCACACAAAGGAAAAATAGAAGACCATCCTATCTTTGAATCATTCAAACCGGGTCTTCAGAGATTGAATGATGCTGGCATACCCTGTTACAAATACATAGTCAGTGCCAAGTCAGATTCCGAGATGGTATACCGAGGAGTCCTAACAATGATAAAAGACTACTAGTTAGTCAGAATAGACAGGCTCATGGCGTGAGCCTATCGAAAGGAGTTGAAAATACAATGACAACACAACAATTTCAGCCTCCAAGTTTAATTGGAGCAACAAATGCAACGGTGAACACAAATGGAGTCAACCCATTCCTAGACCGCTATACTGCGGCTAGGGCTGCTGGCCCTATAATGGCTTATGAATACAAAGCGATGAAGCCTAAGAAGCAACTGAAAGAGATAGTAAAGGTATTGAAACCTGAGAAGAAAACCTTTCTCAAAATACCCTATGGTTTCAAGTATAATTACAAGGATAGATGTGTGATATGCGGAACACAGAAGTTTTGGACAGCAGATGACACTAGGAGACCTCCACTCCCATTGCACAAGGTTCGCAAGGGATATCCGATGAGAGGAACATACTGCGAGAAACATGCAGCCATTCATATGCAGTATGAGATGCTAGAGCAACAGATACTAGCAGAAGAACATGGTCTTTCCTTTAGTGCATACATACCATCTGCCAAAAGCCTGAATCCTGTCAATCTAGTAAAGTCAGGCCCACTTACCACTTTGAGACAAGAGGATATCAATTCACTTGCTTCTCTAGGTTGGAGTATAGCCCCTCCACAGAATGCTTCTGCCTCTCCTGAAGAGCAGTTATATTCTCTCATGATTCAGCAATCAGCCATGTCAGAGAGAGTTAAGTCCTTATTGACGAAGGGTGTCGAAGTACCTGTCGAGCCAATGGAGAGTGAAGCATAATGGGACTATTCGGTACATCAAACACAGCACTATCAACGCAAATGAACTCAATGAGCCAACAGAATTTCAAGTCTGTTAACAACTTGTTGACACTTCAAGAAAACCATGTAGAAGAGTTCTTCCAATATCACGGAGAACAATTTCTGAATGCCTTTGAGCAATTACTAGAGGATGTAACTACGAGAGTAGTCAGTCAGATGCTAGTGAAACTTCAATTTGTTTCCAATACCAATGGAGACTTAGAGATTCATCCTGACTCACTATCGGAGTTCACAACTATCACACAAGAAAATATAGACTTGGATATTGTGAATCTACTGGCGACTGCTGTTAACTCAGAAGTAATAATGCAGAGAAGAATGGCAAAACAACAGTATCTTGAATCTCAGGGTTTCACTTCTCCTACACAAACAGGTGGAGGGGGTGGGATGCAACCAGCAAATCCGCAAGGACTAGACCCTTCGCAGATACAGGGCGGTAACATGGCAGTCGGTATGAACAACGCTATGATGCAACAGCAAATGGCCTTCAATAATCAATCAGGATATCCTGTTCCTCCATCGGGTTATGACCAAATGAATAACCCGTATTGGATTGACCCTGCTACTGGTCAACCTACCTACACTCCCCCACAAAGCGGTCTCGGCCTAGCACAAGGAATAGGTAAAGCCGTGGCATGGGCAAAGTGGTTGGCGTAGGTTGGGGCTAGATGAATGAGCGAAACGGTCACATTAGATAACTTCACAGTTAGAGGACTTCCTGATAGGGGGTATACGCTAACAGAAAAAAATGTAAGTGAATTTACTGATGGGGCTAAAGAATTGGCTTATGAGTATCTTATTCCATTCTTATTCAGTAGTTATAGGACTAGTTACAAAAAAGGAAAAGACGCAACAGACATAGCAATCAGAACTAGAGCGTTGGTAAATTTGACTGAGAGTGATTTTGATAACAAAGAAGAATTCGATTCTTTCAAAAAGCACATGAAGAAAATACTTGAAAAGATAAGAAATATAGAAATTCTAGATGCTATCAAAGATAGTAGTAAGTTGAAGCCTAGTAAGGCAATATTCGGTGCATTGGCAACAAAGAAAGACCCTACCGGGAAGTTGATAGAAGACACAGACGCTAATGTTCTAGTTTCTAGACTAGAGGGTAAGAAAATCAGCGAACTAACTGATGCGGCTGCTTTGGGTGGAGATTATGGCGGGGGAATGAAAGACGAAGGTATGGAGTTCAGAGGCAGACTACAACAACTAGCAGACCGTGAGCAAAGCAACCCCGAAGAAATATTTGACTTAGGAATTATCAGAACCCCGGATGATAAAGAGGTATACAAGTATATTACATTTAAGAGAACCGGAGATTCTGCTACATTTACCTTAAACGTAGAAGACTTCTACAAAGATACGTTTGAAAAAATGGGCATGGATTTAGATGAGAACTTTACAAAAACTGGCCCTCAAGATGATACAAGATATGCTGGTTTTAATTTGAAAGTAGATTTAGAGGAACACCTACAACCAAGAAGAGACCGAAAGACAACTCTTGTTACTAAATTTATTACTAACTACAAAACCAATAGAGGAATCACAGTTGGTGACACTGATGCTAATGGAAACTGGTCTCATGCTGGTATTGACTTGGATAAAAAGGCTAAAGAAGCCCGTAACGAATTGTTGAATCCTAAACACATTGGAGATATTGCTAGTTTGATTATTGAAGGAGATAGGAGTTTCTTCACCCCTATCGGTGATGACTTTAGGATAAACATTAACGATGTAGTTCTCACAGTAGACTTTGAGGGAGCCAGTCCTAAGATAAAGATAGAAAATGAAAAGGATAAGAATGATGTCAAGTTATTATCGAAGAAACAGTTTTTACAAATAGGCGTTGGTGGAAGTATGAAGTCCCTTGCGGTTATAGGCAGACTCAATCAAAAACTAGAATATCTAGAGAATAAAATAGCGAGGTTGTAAGATGAGTAAACTATCCTCCCCAAGTGACTTTACTAATATCAACGTAAACTACTCTCAAGGTAGGGGATTCTACACTACACATACTGATGTGTCTCAATTATTGCAGATAGCAGCATTCAGTTCATCCACCACACCATCTATCGCTGAAGTAGGGGCTTTAATCAGAAGAGCAGAGGAGAGAGTAGACGATATCGTTGGACACTCATATCGACCAGTAATCTACCATAATGAGTTCCATAATTTTGAGTTCTTTACGATGGGTGCTTACCCAATAAACAGATACAAAGACTATGTCGGATTTGTTCAGTTGGAAAGAGCAGATGTTCAGAAGATAGTCAGATTGGAAGTTTGGAATGGTTCAAGATACATTGACCTAGCATCTGCAACTGCTAGAGTGAAAGTTCCTTCAACTCCTCAAAGTGGTGCTTGGGTCATAGCGTTGGGAGTTGGAGCATACACTTTCAACATAACAAAGGGAGTAGACTTCTTCGATAACTATGGGCCTAAAACAACTGCTAGTCAGATAGCAGATGCAATCAACGAGGTATTCCCTCACAAGACTGCTAAGTTCACTGGTGAGACTGCTGCTAAATCCGTCACCGCAAATGGTGCATCCTCAGTAAACATATCTGATTTCTTCTACGCAACAACGGATAGCGAAGCAGGTGATACGGTTGTCATCTCATCTTTACTCCTAAGTGATGATGGTTCTGCTTGCACAATCTCATCCACAGTTGGGACAGTCACTCCATTCACAGACCACCAAGACCAAAGAAGACTAGGAGACTATTGGACAATAGGTAAGGATGGTAAGATTTTCATGAGACAGGAGTATCCTCATTTACACTCTAATTCAATCAGAGTCGTTTATGTCAGTGGTGAGGCTAGAGTTCCTGCTACGATATCAGATGCAGCAACAAAGTTGGTTGCGGCTGAAGTCATACGACATGATGACAACTCAATACTCATTGCTGAAACAGGCTCTAACATTGACCTCAAGACCAAGCATGATATCTTACTAGAAGAGGCAAATGCCATCTTGAATGGTAAGAAAGATGTAATACACTTTATTCTGTGATACTATGAAGGAGAGCATTAGAAAACTAGATGACATCATAGCCAATATCAGAGAATCTAGGGCTGTGATGGATGAGTTGTCAATAGATGGAGTCTCACTTGGCATGTCTGAAGAACAGATAGATAGAGAAATCAGTGATGCGATAGAGGCTCATATAGACATGGTCTTAGAAAGTAAAGTGCAAGAAATGCTTAGGTGATTAAATGGATGAGGTGACTTTGATTATCAGGCTTCTACAAGACAATTGGAGTTCATCTGCTGCTACATTGGTTACTGCTGGTGAGATAACTGCCAGTCACAACGCCACACCTAAGTTCATTGACATACGCTCCATAGAACCCCAAGAGGGAAGAAGAGTAGATATAGACTCAGAATCGGTAATAGTGGTCTTTGAGGATAGTGCGTCATCATCGTACCCGACTATCGATTATGCAGTTAGGAACGAGGATTTTACATTCACCCTACATTTACGAGTTCTACATAGAAGGGACATGACCAGTAACACGTTTTCTAGAGATAGATTACAGGCACTATACAAGATAGTCAGATACATACTTGAGAACAATTCTTTTAGGCCAACTGTCTATGCAACACCCGCCGATAGCAGTTCGGCTGTCTTAGGAGATGCGGATTTAATACGACTAACATCGAGAAGTGAAGCCAATGATAGAGGGAAAAGACTATTGGGATATAAGATTGGAGTGGAGTTAAAGCGGTTTGCGAGAGCGACAGTGTGAGGGAAAATAGATGGTAAGTAATGAGGTATTTGTAGGTGCTAATGCACAGGTAGGATTGTGTCCTGAATTGGACTTGTATTTTGATGCTGGAACTGTTGGTGGTTCAGGTTTAACTTTTCAGTTATCAGGTGGTCAGCAGTCTGTAACAGCACTAATTCCTGACCTATATTCAGGATGCACTGTAAAGGTAGAACAAGACAATGCTAGTGACCTAGATACTGCTTACCGAACAGTAGTCACAAACACTGCTACTACCTTTACCCTAGATGCTGCACTCCCTAATACGTCAGGAACTCACAACCTAACTGTAATGTCTTTTGGCGCACCTGCTTATGGCCCTAAGAAATCATCGACTGGAACTATTCTATCCGACAACTGGTTGGGTCTTGTCAATACATTCACACCACCAAATGTAGAGGTAGAGATGAAGCAGTTGAATCTAGCAGTCGCTGGTGGAAGAAACTACGACTACCAGTACAAGGGAGCAGAGACAGTAAGTGGAGGCTCTCTAGACCTATCACTCAACAACGGCTCTTGGCTATACTACGCTCTAGGTAAGATAAGCACTCTAAGCGGTGGTAGCACTGCCATAACAGCAGACAACTCAGCCGCAGATAACGGCATTGGATATGATACGTCTAACAAGAGAATAGTTAGAGTCAGGGACTCAAACATATTCCCTGAAGTATATGATGGTTCAGCAAGCGGTGGTGAAGATAATCTCGGCCCCGGTAGTTTCAGTTTCTACAACAATGTGTCCAACTTTGTCTACACCTTTGATGAGGCAGATGATGACGTTCTTCCTTCCTTTGCTCTTGATGTTGTTTACAGAAAAGCAGGTCAGAGCGGTACAACCGTTCTAGATAGCAGCACACCAAATGAGAATATGTACTCAAGGATATTCACAGGCTGTCAAGTCAATACTCTTACTCTCAACTTTGAGGAGAGCCAAGAAGTCAAAGCAAGTGTAGACCTAGTGACTAGAAGAGCATTCGATGCCCCTGATGGATATCTACCACTTGCAGGTAATGGGCCTGATTTGGCTGCACCAACTAACACTTCAGGAGAGACTGCCATGATTAATTACAGTGCTACTCTAGCAGACAACTATCCTTTCCTGTTCTCGGATGGGGCAATAACCCTGTTTGGTCAATCAATGGCTAGAGTCAAGGGCGGTTCTCTAACTATCAACAACAACCTAACTCCACAGCGATTCGTTGGTAACTACAACAGGCAGACCATGTCTGCTCACATACCCGGACAGAGAACATATGAACTCAGTCTGACGATGCTAATCACAGACACGAAACTTTGGGATGAGATGAGAAGCGCAAACGAGTCAACTGGTGCTTTGAGATTGAAATTCACAAAAGACTCAGGCGAGGAGATAGACATACAACTCGCAGATTACACAATTAATTCAGTCAACGTTCCGTTCCCCGAAGACAAAGGGGCAATAGAGGTAGAGGTAGTTGCTTCTGCTAGAACACTAACCACTGCCACATACACTGGCAAGTGGGCAATAATGACACTAGGCGGAACTGCAACAGGTAATTAGGAGGCGTGACCAAGTTAGGTAACGCTATCCTTTTTTCGATTCCACCAACACGTTTGTTTGTTGGTATATTTTGTAGGTGGAAAGAAAAATGACAGAAAAGAAAATTGTAAATGATAAGAACACGCTGTTCGCAAGAATGGCAACCGAAAGCCATCATCTCAGGGTTTCCCCTGACGGTGATGAGTACCTCCAAGTTTGGGTGAAAGAGCCAACTTGGTTACAGGTAGAACAGGCATTGTCGTCTGTTATGGATATGGATTCCCAAGGTCAGACTATGGGAATCAACCTTAACAAGATGTATCGCTTTATGGTTGAGAACTTCATAGAGAAGACAGACCCTCAACTATCGACTACCGACTTGATTAGACTCAATCCGTACATCGGAGCGCAACTCAAAGAAATTCTCCCAAATCCCTTCATGGACATCATGGGGGATGATACGGGAAACGAAAACTGATTCGGAGGGCTTTGAAAGGTGGGAGTGTGGATACGAAAGTGGGAATGAAGATTATGCTTTACTCCTACTGCTCGGCATTTCACGTTGACCCAAAAGACGCATATGAAACACCAGCATCCTTGATTAAGGAGATGTTGGAGATACATGGGGAAGTAAAGAGGATAGAATCGGAGGAAATGAATAAGGCATCAAAAGGGTCGTGAACTAAGTGGCAAGAGGCATTGAAGATAAAATCAAGGACATGAAGGAAGACTTCAAGGACTTGGATTTAGCGATAATGGATGGCGCAAAACAGTTCGCAACCCTAAGCGCATCGATAAGTAAGACTAACAACATTCTAGCCAGTAAGAATTGGATTATCTTCTCCCGATTCATATCAGGTACACCACTTTGGCAATTTCAGAACAGAATAAAAGCAACTGTGATGTTGCTAAATGAGATTCAACAGAAGGGAGAGAAAAGAAGAACTGAGGAAGCAAAGGAGATTCAGAACTTTGCTAAGATTGCCAAGATGAGGCGTAAGGCAAAGGATTTGCAACAGAGTCTTCTAGAGATAGAAGAAGCAACAGGTGAAGAGAGAAGACAACTTGTAGACGCTTTGAAGGATACCTCAGAGCAATATGAGGGTCTAACTATGAAGTTAGGCTCTGAAGAGGCAGCAACTAAGAAACTAATAGAGTTGATGAACGAAAGAGTGGAGAGAGCAGACAGACTTCAGGAAAAAGCAGAAGAGGCTGCTGAATTTAGAAAAGCAGATTTCAAGACTAAAATGAAATATTATAGTGGGTTGACTAAGGCACAAGAATCATTCAGTAAATTTAGGGAAAAAACAGAAGAAAAGGGATTGAAAACATATCTGTTAGGTGAAGAACAAAAGAAAACTAAACTAACAAGAATGCAAAAACTTGCCCTAAAGGTGGGAGGAGTAGACCCTTCTAGGATGACGGATAAAGAAGGTAACATAGGAAGACCACAACAAGACCAATCTTTCGCTACCTTGTTCGGTGATAAGAAGGGAAAACTTAGAGATGCTAGAGGACAGTTCGCATCTGAAAAACAATTTAAGTTAATGCAAAAAATGTATAAATGGAATAAATTTAGTGCTAGATTGAATCATAAATACCTAAAACCAGTAGTAAAAAGAGTAAAGCAAATGACAGAGAATATGTTCAAATTAGTATTCTATGCTGCTGCACAATTCATGAAGATGCTTCTGCTTCTTATGGTGGTAGTTGCTGCCTTCAAGTTCATTCAACCATTCTTAGGTAATATCTTTGATGCTATTGTGACAATGGCTACTACGCTCTACACAGGGATAATGATGATTGTAAATGGTATAGCAGACATGTTTACTGGTGTATACAACATACTTGCTGGTATTTACAATATGGACTTCGGACAAATACTTGAAGGAATAACACAAATAGTTACTGGATTTGCAAGTGTCTTAGGTGGAATAATAGTTGCTACTTTTGGAACCATACTATCAGGAATTGTATCATTCGTTAGTAGTGTATTTACTGATGGCTTTGATGCATTGGGTGGAGGAATACTTGGCATTGTTAATGGTGTATTGAATGTGGTAAAGGGAATTAGTGGAGTAGTCGCAGCAATATCACTAGTTGCAGGTGCTATTGGGTTGGTCATTGGTGCTACGTTTGCTCCATTCGTTCTAGGTGTAGCCGCAGTAGCAATTGCAATCTACTTCCTATCTGATTTGCTTATGGCAGGATTGGCTTACATAGCAGACCCTGTTAGAGAAATTTATGCGAATGTAAAGGACTTTGTTACTAACTTCTCATTATCAGATGCAGTCAGAGATTTGATTGCAGGAATCAAAGAGGCAATAGGAGGAATACTAGACAAGATACCAAGTCCCGGTGATGCGGTAAAAGGCATAACAAGTAGGATACCATTCCTAGCAAATGGTGGAGCGATACGAGACTCAGGAATAGCAGTTGTCGGAGAGAGAGGGCCGGAGTTAGTCAACCTTCCAGCAGGTGCTAGAGTCAATTCAAACAGAGACTCTGCCGCTATGATGGGTGGTGGGACTACTATACACAACCATGTGACTGTTCAAGTCACAGGTAGAGTTGGTGCGAATGACACTGAGATACGAGATATCGCAAACAAGGTAGCGAAGGAAATCAACTCAAGGATGAATAGGACATCGACATCGGTGGTGAGATTCTAATGGCGGCAGGAGATAACTACAACAACTTCAGCGTATGGCTGGAACTACAAAGAAGAAACGAAGAAGGCGGAGAGAGAGCGATAAACAGAATACCGTTATTTGTGACCGAGATTCAGATAGCAACTGCAAAGAGCGTTCCGACTATTCCTGTTCCATTTGCAAGCGTGGGAACTGGAAAGTCTGAGACACTGGCCTTTGACATGGGACTCGCTAGTAAGACAGTCAGTATTACTGGAACTCTGCTGAATCAGAGAATATTCAAAAACTCAGGGGAGAATGATGCCTCTTCGATAAATGCAGTTCTATCACCCTTTGAGATGGCTCAGTTGATTCACTCCTATGTGGATAGCAGTGCCGCACAGGATGACCAAGCAATGAACAAGATAATCATACTAATACCTAGCAGGGTCGATACGAACTTCTCACCACACTCAGGAACAAGCGAGACAGATAACATAGATGACTTACCTGTTATTCCCTTCACCTTTGAGAACAGGCGATATGATGAGAGATTCATTAGAGTAGCGAACAACTTTCTCCCAACTGCATTGGAGATAGACGAGTCACCTATTGAGGCGTTTACTGATATGACGCAGGTTGATGACCTTCTAGGAATGACTGGATTCATTCGCTCTTTCAACACCACTTTCTCAGGAGACCAACCAAACGAAGTCCCATTCAATTTGGACTTTGAGATAGCGACAGTATTAGCGGAGAACCCAATCAACAGTTTGTAGGGATTATTATGGCATCAACAGCACATGTAGGGGAAAGCAGGGCATTGGTCTTTCCTGTGATGTGTGATGGTTATTTGCAGTTGGATTACAGCGAGAACAGTAATTCCAACTACAAGCACAACCTATGGGGGCATAAGAACGAGCCATTCACCTTTGAGGCAATAGTGACTCCCTATGATGTGAATGGTGTAGGACACAGAACTAGCGGTCAGGGCAGATTAGACAGCACCAAGACTCCGCCTAGCCCTAACTTGAGTTTAGACGACCACGCAGATAGTACGTCAAACTATCAGAGCGTTGCTTACTTCGGTTCAGGAAGAAATACTCACAAGATGATGCTGTTTCACAATCCTTACTTTCAATTCTACTTGGAGAACACAACAACGACAAACTTCAATCAGCCAGCAGAATACAAACTGGTATGTAAGTTAGTATCAGGAACCAAGACTCATACTGTTGAGAGTGATGCTGTTATAACTGCTTCAAAGAAGTTGAAGGGATATTATGATGCTGATGGTTTCTACAATGGAATTACCACAGACAAAACCAAGATAACAAGTAGTGCAACAGGCTCTCTACCAACCGCAACAGCAGAGATAACGGGTAACTTGGCTAGTTTTACTAATACTGCTACTATTCCAGCAACATTGGGTACTGCTACATTCACAATTGATGCTCAACCGGGTTCTTCTCATCTAGATACTCCGGCAAGTTCAGGAACTCCTCCCACTGGTAGCATTACAATTGACAGCCTTTCTGCTAGTAACTGCTTCAGTGAGTTTGGAGAAGAGAATGGACTAGAAACTGTTTTAGAAGATGCGGTAAATAACAAATCGATAAAGATATTCAATGATGGAACTACTGCTGCTGATACATTCGTCTTCGTTCCAATTCAATCCTCTAATATGGGTAGTGCTAGGACTGGTGATAACTTAGCGACATTGTTAACTGGAACTGTTTTAAGTCCTGCTGGAATACTACCGACATCAGGCGTACCCAACAACAACATATTCATTTTTGAGATAACAAATAATACAGTTGGTGGTGTTTGGCAGAATGCCCAAAATTTACAATCAGTAATAGGCACTAGTAGTCTATCAGCAAATATCACTGGACTTAATCTCTATTCCAATAGTCTATCAGGCAAAACAGTCAATCTTACTACAATTGTTAGCACTTCTACATCTACGCTTGCTAGTTACAACAACACTATCACAAGAGGAAGTAACTTGACAAGTGACGTAACTGTAAATGGCATGTCAGGAGGAGTGAATGCAGCATCAGGGAGTAATGTGAATTACTACATGACTGTTCAATTAAGAAACAGCATTGGCAATCTAGTTATTAAATACTTCAAGTTCTTCAATACTGGAACGAATGGTGCTGTCAATAACAGCACTACTAGCGTTTCTCCTACACATATAGTGAGAGTTGGTGGAAATACAAACGCCACTGCCTCAAATCTATCGAGTGCAATCAATTCTGCCTTTAGTGGTACGAACTTTGCAGGAGACCAAGCAAGTGTAAGTGGTAGCGTAGTAACAGTCACATCTCCAAGCACATCAACTGTTACTAATCAGGCTCTAGGAAGAGTCAGTAATTACTCTAGTGTCGTTAGTGTTAGTGGTAGTCAGTTTGCAAATTATGTAGCAGAAACCCCCGCAGTTACCCCTACTGCATTCATTACTCTAGAGGATAGTAGTGGTACAATCAAGAAGTACAAGCCAACTAAGGGTGCTAACAGTGAGAGCAATGGCTCTACCGCAACAGAGGGAAGCAATGCTGTTGTTTTCTTCACGAATGTCGTGGGTGATACCGCAACTACTGCTGATAACCTAAGAGCAGTAATTGCAGGTTCTTCAGGTCATAATGGCACTCTAACAGTATCTAGAAGTGGAAGCACAGTTACTATCGTAGCGGCTTCAGCAGGAGACCAAGCAATCAGCAGTACAGGAATAAGTTCAGGGCTATCGTTAGGAGCATTCAGCACGAATGTCAGAACGATAACTGTTGGTTCAGGGGAGGCTGATGACATTGGTACTGGTAATAGCATATACGATAACACTGGTACATTGATAGGCACTGTTTCTAGTGTCAGTGGTAATAACATAACTCTTGCAGCAGACCCTGCTACAACAGTCACATCCACCATATACAGAGACCAGCAGAAAGAGGCATTATACCTTGAGCAACTGAACAAACTATCTTGCTCTTTTGACAAGAGAAACATCTCAATCTATGTAAATAATATTCTAGTTCAAAGAAAGAGATTGGATATCAGAGATTTTGAATTTGATGATGTAGACTGCTACATAGGAAAAGACGGAACTAATAGTAACACACAATTCATGGGAGAGATGTATGAGGTATCAATGCATAAGAGTATGAGTCCTTGCTCTACTATATCCACATTGACACCAAACTTCTCTGATACCTTGTTCTACTATACGTTTGGTGAGTGAGATGGCAAAGGCAAATGGTACTTTCACTTACCCGATGTCCTCTCAGAAAGATATTGCTGATGCTGGTTCAAACTATGATAACATACTATCTGAGTTCACTAATGGAACGGCATTCAGAGATGTTACTGTAAATCCCATACTCAAGACAACACATGTTACATCCGAAACCACAACATCGTCTGTTACCTCAGTTTCATCAGTTATTTTCACAGAGATAAGAAAAGGGCCACATGACTCTAGCATATCCAATGATTCAAACTCACAGATAGGAAATAGAATACTACCAGTTAATACAACAATTACCGACTATGGAACAGCAAGGGATAATTCTGCTCCATTTAAGATAAAGGTCTATGACTCTAAAGCAAGTGGAGACACAAATAGAAAATTCGTCTATTCTACAACAGACTCTCCTGCAACAGATACTCTAGGAATAGACATCGATAACTATGACTATTTCATTATTCTAAATCCCTCTATAATACAGGACACTAGTTCTACGACTCAAACATCTGTGAGACCGCATTTTGCAAAGATTACTGCAATAACTAGTTTTGAAGAATTTGGGGATGGCTTAGAGTTTACACCTAAATATCCCGTACCAGTACCTAAAGGAACTAACTTTGAAGTATTCAAAGGGCCAGCAAAAACAGCGACTGACATAGTTGCCGTTAGTTATGGGTTAAGAGGGGATGCCAATGCCAATACTGATAATTACGATGTTCTAAACGTTGTTAGTAAACCTACTTTCTACTTCTACAATGAAAGACTTGAGCAGGATGACCAGTTAGATTACATGGAGAAGTACACTCTAACTAGGCTAAGATGGTTCTCTACTCTAACTAACATAACAATCACGGATACTGATGCACACACCAAATATCAAGAAGGCAGTAGTTCTGTTAGGTTTGAAGTTGCTAGTTCCAGTGATACGGATAAACTGTGTGAAGGGATGTCCATCTTCAACAGTAGCAATATATTCTTAGGAAACATAAAGGATATTACTGGGAATTTCTTTCAATTAGATTTTGCTAGAATCGCTATAAGTGCAGATACAAGTAATTCTCAAACATACAAGATAGGTCGAGGAATACAGAATGTTGCATTCAGAACTGAGGCTAGAATAAAGGGAGCAATACCAAACAAGGGCAGACAGAAGTTAGATGCGATACTTGTAGATAATCTAAGAAACACCGATAACTCAGATAACAACTTCAATCCCTCTTTTTGGAGAAAGTCATTTGTCAATATGAGAAGACATGAGCAGGATAGTACCACTGTCACTGTAAATGCAAGTCATTTCGATGGAGAGTTGAATGGCCCTTCTAGGTATATCACATCAGACCCAAAGCCTTTCAGAAGTGATAAGGTAAGCCCGATGACAGATATCGTAGTCAACAATCCAAGAAACAGAATGAGTAAGATTGCTAAATTGATAGCATTAAACAACTCAGGAATATTGCCTCGTAAGATAACTAGAGGACAGAAGTTGAGAGTCCTAAATACTAAGTTCAGTGATAAAACTACAATGAAGGAACTACCAGTATTGGCCTCTAAGACAACTAGTGCGAATACAATAACATTCACAGAGATACCATCATCACATGACTACAAGTTATCAGAAAAACTGCCCACAAATTCAATATTAGAAATCGGAGACTATTATTATGTCGTAGATTCCTTTGGTACTAAAAGTGGTTCAAGTCAGGTTCTAACTACAAAGGCTAGAAAGACTCTGACAGAGAACACTTTCACAGTAACAACAACGATTCATGAATTTACGAACTTAGTTCCAAAGGTTGTATTTTGGACAGGCGTACTAAATACCGAGGATTTTGACGCTGAAACGGATGTCATATATGCAGACAATCACCGATTGTCAGTATCAGATTCTACAATCAAGAAGGAAAACACCAAGTTTTACAATTCAAGAATTACTTTCAATTCACTTTCACATCATGAGAACCTCGTTGACTTCATCGATAGAAACATGGAATACGTTAAGTTTCAGTCTCCTGATAGGAAATTCTACCAAGGTTCTAGCATACAGAGATTCTACTATTATGATAACTCATACAGTCTACAAGAAGAGGTATTCACTGGTGTAATAGAATCCACAGATAATATGACTGAAAATGGTCTATCCACAATGACGATAGAGGGAAGAGACAATTCATCTGCATTACTTAACAAGTTGGTGAATAGAAATCTCAATCATACTGAGGATATGCTATTCAGCAGTTTGAACCCTGTTCTTCCTCAAGTTGGAGAGAATACAGCCTCCGCTAATACAACAGTATCCAATGGAATTCCATCCGGCGGAATAACAACTGGTACTATTACTTGGCCTACTAGTAGTGGAGATAAAAACTCTCCAAAACATTCCATTGCTGTGATGACAACTGGTGAGATAATAGGAGAAGTGGAAAGCAAGGCCACAGTAGGTAGTAATTATGTCGTCACTCTAAAACACGCAGCAATTCACACTGGAAGTAATAAGAATGTCAGATTCATTGACCCATACAGGTTCGCTAACTATCTATCAGGGGTAAAGGCACTTAGTAGCAATCCTCAGATTACATCTACTACTGACTTCAGAGGGGTGAATGATAAGGGAGTGGTTTTCCAAGACAGCGTTAGTTTCTTCAGAGCAGATGACGGAACTCTAAGCACAAGAAAACTACAAGGAACATCGAACACAGTTGATACTGTTGGTGCTACATCCAACAGTTCAATACACAAGTTAGGCTCTTTTGCAAATAATAGAACGCTTGGTTTTGACATAAGTGAAACAATCAGCATAGATGAATTAACTACTACACTATCATCAGCAGACTCTGTGTTTGCATTCAAGACCGTAAATGAATCAGGTGTAGATACTGAAGATGTTAGTGTCGTATCATTAGCGAGCGAGGCTTATGATGTCATCTCCTTTGAGAGCAAGGATGATGGGGGAGCAACAATGGAGATTGCACCTAGATGTCCATTGGTTCTAGGTAAGGTAGTCAACAATGAGGATGATACTAGAAGCGACCACTCATTCTACTTATTGAACACCCCAGTAAACAACGGTGGATTCCTACATAGACTCACAAGAAACATTTCACAGAAAATATACACTAGTGACCATGCATACAGATATTGGGATTTGCAGAAGTTTGGCGATGGGACTTTGATTGGCAAGGATGCTGGAATATACAAGTCAGCATCTAAGATAAACTCCTATGCTATATCACATCCAATAGATACTGATGGAACATTAGGTAGTTCAGAA
>VTLG01010950.1_pt1 | contig 60157 bp, 69 predicted proteins | sample 4694571 | NCBI WGS metagenome assembly VTLG01 (sample SAMN12604809, study PRJNA352737) | marine metagenome | biome: ENVO:00000447; feature: ENVO:00000209|ENVO:00000569|ENVO:01000036; material: ENVO:00002151; isolation source: viral sequences binned using virsorter ...
GCTGTGTGGGTCCCATTCTGATCTTCGCTGCTGTGGTCTAGGTAGTAAGGCATCCAAGCGCTCCATGTTGAACACGTTAGATCCGCTAACAATAAACGCTTCGTCAGCTGTTGCTGGGTATTCCTGCTGAAACTTAAGTTCTCCGCCTTCGGCAATCTTAAGTCTTCTCCAATATAGTTGGTCATTATCTAATCCGTACTTTTCTGCTAGTGATTCTTCCTCTATAGTCAGCTTCATACCCTCAGGGGCTTCCCTTCTGTATTCATCTGTTATATACCAAGGAAGAAAAATTGGCATATATTCGTTCTCACCAGCGCACGCACCCTTCCAGAGCCTATAAAACTCCCCTTGAGCACCATTAGCTGTCGACTCTAGTATAACCTCAGTACCTTCAGCTGCAGATATACCTTGAAACAAACCAGCTAAGATCTTCTCATCATGTTGCCAGAAAGCAATCTCTGACAAATGAGCTATAGTTGGTGTTGTTCCTCTACCTGCCTCTGGTGAACCTGCTGTATATAATCTATAGGACGCCGTTGCATCCTTGTCAGGCATAGCTGGACTATTAATAATAATCTCTTTAGCATTTGAGCGTAACTCCGTAGGTGACAAATCACCATCTATCTGCTTAATTAAGTTTTTACTAAGAGCAAACAAAGCATCGGATGTAGCAGAGTCATGAGCCATAACAACTGATCTAGCATAAGGAGTAAAGTAAGATTTCCAAAATACTCTACCAGCGCAATAGGTTGAGATTCCCTGTTGCCTGGCCTTAAGTATAATAGCTCTAACCTTTCCAGTTTCTTTTAGTTGTTCGTTTAGTTTTTCTGTTATTATCTTTTGACACTCGTTAAGTTTAAAAGGTACAAAGCCCTGCGACGCATCCTTAGTAATAATCTTAATCTGCTCTTCAGCAAAGGATGCAAAGTCACTTTTATATTCGTTTAGCTTCCCGCGTTTTTGCTTCTCTTTTAATAATTTAGTTAATTGTTGTTTATCCATATTTGAGGCCCTCAGTTTCTATGAGGGGAGTATGGTGCTGAGAGAAGATAAATAAAGAAGGAATTATATATCTATACCCTACTTACTATATTTATCCCCCTACTTCTCTCTTACATCTACCTCCTACTCCTATACATACACAAAAATTACCCAAGCGTAATTTTCTCTATACATTAATTATACTTCATTTATAATTAATCTTAAATTAACCATCATATAACAAAGGAACACCATATGACAAATCAACCAACAAATAACAAACCAACAACTCCTTCAATCAAATCACTTGAATCTAAAATCAAATATCTTCAACATCAACTTAATAAACAACCTTCAAATCCTAAACCAACCACTCCTTCTACATCCTCTACTATAACTACCACCATCACTAAATTAACTCTCTTTCCCGGCTCAAAGATTACTTCCAAATGGTCGAAGGAGATGGTCGGCATTACAACTCCTAAAGGTAAATTCATCGCACACCTTTACCAACTACCATACTTCACCAAACTCCTTAACTCAAAGGACACTGTCACCATCACCCTCAAACCCTGCTACTACCACAAATCCCTCCCACTGGCCTCATGAAAGCCATAAGGAACCTCTCTTCGGAGGGGTTCTACTCTCTTTTTTTTGTAATCAGATCAATCCTAAGGACCTTGGGGTTGCACTGAGTGTTGGATGACTGGCAAGACCACACAGAATCACCAACAACCCGCAGGGGCGAAGCAATAAATGTGGTCACAAATCCATTGAAAGGGACTAATATGAGAAAAGAAAAGCGACATGCAGTATGGATCTACGTACGGGAAATCATATTCTCTACATCAGAGCACTCCAGCGCAACAGAAATCGTAGGCTATTCTAACGAAATACGTTGGCACTCTGAAATGACACTCAAAGAACTCAAAGCCATGGCTAAATCAGGCGCTTACGGCAATGACTCAATTGAGGTCGAAGTAGAAATACATGGCGATCCCATAGGTCTCAAGCGAACTATTAGCCCTTATCATAGTTGCTTCACCTGCGTTACGACTGATGATAAAGGTGTCAAATCCTACGGCACTGAACGCTTCAAATCATTAGAACGAAAGAATTGGTAATTCTATGCTCCCCTTATAGGAGTGGGTCGGTAATATACTCTACTTACTCCTGTAAGATCTCTTAATATAACGAAAGGAATAGTTATGAATATTAAGCATCAAATAAGAATACAAATCATAGACTTCAAAAAAGGTATATCATTAGGAACAATGCGTATTGATGTATCTAAAGAATACTATGATAAAATACGTAATCTCTCAGGATACAATGCAGCAGACTATGGTCTTGAAATAGAAGAAACACAAGATCAACCAGTATACTTAAGTATAAAAGCAGTAAGCGAAGAGGTAACAAATGTCTAGAAGAAACAGAATGGATACTGAAACTAAACTAATGTGGCAAGGTATCTCAATAGGATTGCTGTTAGTAATAGGATGGTTTACAATATGCTTCATTACATTTCCAATTGCAGCAAAAATAGAGACTACTTATGAAATAGATAACAAATTATATAATTGTGAAAGGATATATAATGACTGACGAACATCAAGAGTTCTTTGACAGATTCAAAAACTGGCCTATAAATCAATGAGTGGCTTCATAGCAATCATTGTATTAATTGTCTTATTCCGAGCAATTAGCGCTCGCGAAACAAGATTAAACCAAAATAAAGAAAAAAGGCAGTGGTTTGACTACATAGACCTTAAATACCTTATAAAACCTAAGAGACACTTTTAGCACTTATAGCTTCTCTTACAATCAAAAATTGCCCAAGAGCAATTTTCTCAAAACATTACAATACTGTAATGCAACATTCAAGTTAACATGACAACATAAAGGATTATATCATGGAAAAACCTAGAAACTATCTAATCAGCGACGTAACTTTAAACTGGGCACGTCTTGACAAACCTCAGAACCCATTCGGCACTGAGCAATATGAATTACAAATAGCTACTACAGATGCAGCTAAAGCAGCAGAGCTTACAGCTAATCATCTAAACGTCAAAGAGAAAGAAGCAGGTGTATTTACTGTTTCTCTCAAGCGTAAAGCCAAACGTGCAGACGGTTCAGATAACGGCAAAGTTCAAGTTGTCGGCACTAAAGCATCTGACGTTATCGATGTGCGTACAATCGGCAACGGCTCAAAAGGTAATGTCATCATATGGCAATATCCTTACGAAGCAATGGGCAGATCAGGTATTGCTTCATCGCTAACTAAAGTACAAGTTGTAGATCTTGTAGAATATACAGGTGCAAACGATGTCGACTTCGAAATGCAACCAGATACTCTTGTAGATCCTACAGTTGACTTCAGTAAGATGCAGCCAAAGACAGATAAAACTGCAGATGAACTAGGCTTCTAAGCTTTACTACCCGTAGCTCATAACAAAATATAACAAGAGCACGGTTGAATATAACTAGCTCTAACGATACACTTTATGTTCCTTTTGTGTATTGTTAGAGTATTTTTTTTATAAGGAGTAATCATGCCAGTTCTATGGGCTAAACACGAAAGGAAAGAAGAGATGTCAATATGCGGTGAACTAGAAATATGTCGCACAACAATACTATTATATCACGATAAACTACGTAAATTCTTAGCATGTAAAGACATGACTAAAGCAGACAAACATATATATTATATAAGCAGACAGCTAGTAGATTTATATAAACGTAGATCAATGCTAGAAGATATATCTATATATGAATCTAAACCTCTGTCAGAATTAGAAACATCAAGAACAGAATTAAAGAAAGGTAAATCATGAGTAAAACTATATTATTATCAGATGAGCATAATGAGCACGACGATCCTGCTGATAACCTCGAAAGAGCACTCAAACAAAAGCTTAAAGATAAAGGAGTATCAGAAAGCTGGATAAATGATCATTTAATTATAGATATGCCAGAGAAATATAAATGAGTCTAGCAATATCGTACGCACTAGCTCTTCTTGTTATCGTAGGTATGCTAGACTTTTGGCTAAGGACAAAATAATGGGAAAACATAAAGATCTTAATACACGTGAAGACGAAAGGTTAAACAACGTAGCAATAGAAGAACAAATACAGGTTTCATTCAATCCGAATGATCAAACAATCGTGATCTCAATCGACGGCAAAGGCTTACTCTTAGACAAAGAAGAAGCAGCTAAAGTATTTGTAGATCTAGGTCACATACTTCAAGATATAGAAAGGAATACAAATGGCACTAGTTAATAAAGACGTATGGGTTACTGTACGAAATCGTGATGTACATAGTGGTTATAAGTTCAGTACATCAAATAAAAACCATAGCTTCGTAAAAGCACTAAAGCAAAACGCAAAGCAATATAATGATCGACGTAAAGAGTTTTCACAGCAAGATAATGACATCAATGCTGATCCAATACGTGTACGATTAATGCCTCGTGGTCCTCGCGTAGGTCCTTCACTCAAAGACTTCGGTACACGTAGAAGTTACGATACATATTTGCCTATGCGATATGCTACACACTACGATGTATACGTGTACGATCCACGTGATGGCTATGCATTTAAAACTTATAGTCGTGGCTTCAACGATGGTATGACACGAGCTAAGCAAGAAATGATTACTAAGTTAGATAATACTATAGATGCATTAACAGGAGTTATCGATGACAGCAGAGACAGCGTATAAACCTCACGAAATGTGGGAAAAGCAAGGATTGTTTGCTACACCAAAGACTATGAAAGAACTTATGCAACATCCTTTAGTAAAACAAAATCACGATTTAGGAACAGTAACATGCACAATGATGATGTACAACGTAATGGTAACCGAAATAAACAAGGTGATAACATTATTGAATTCAAGTCAAAAAGAGCTAAACAAACTGAAGAGTGGAAGTTCTCATTAGAAGTATTTCAAGTAGACGATAAAAATGCTTATACTTTCAATATAGTACTGCCAGAAGATAATCCTTTAGATGACTTCAGTATTGCAGATATTCTAGCTCGTGCAGCCTTCCAAGTTTCACCACATGACGAAGGTGATATAGGTTTCGAGCCTGAAGAAGGCAATGACGGCTGGGTTGTAGAAGGAGAATTTAATGACTAGAAAAGATTACATCGCAATAGGTCAATGGCTACGTATACATGATATTCCTCGTATACTAGATAAACATTGTAACGGACCAGCACTAGACTACCTTATCAAAGTAGTACTAGAAAAAGATAATCCTAGGTTCGATGAGCGTAGGTTTAGAAAATACATAAATGCAGAAATCGATACTGAAGGTTTACTGCTTGATCTGTACTGATAATAAAATGGAAAATAATTTTAAATTTGTCGTGTGGGTTGGTGGTTGTGACGATTACTATGTTTCATATGATAGAGCAAAAGAACATTATGATGATTGGATTGATCAAGGTTACGATGATGTTCATCTAATTAGAATCTAATAAAAAACCCCTAGGTACCGTAATGGTATCTAGGGGTTTTATTTTTTGTGTAACCGACAAAAAGAAAAAGTAAGCAATCAGCTTGCGCGCGGCACGAGCTCAATTAGTTTTCTCTCGAGCTCCTCATCCGACAACTCTTCAACCGACAATTCGGTGTTGGTCTGATCTATTCGAGCCAACTTCGGTGACTCAAACTCTGCGAGGCTCTTAGCAAGATCTGCAGCTGTATCATAATCTTCTTCAGATAAAGCTTTATGCATGAGAACCTTGAGTACATCTATAGAACTCATGTCAGCTTCTTCAATTACATCTTTCTTAAATAACTTCCAGTCTCGCATAGACATCTTAAGTTTCTCGCGGGCCTCCGTGTTAGCCTTACGGGCAATCACCGAGTTTTTCTGAGCGCTCTGAGCCTTCTCTTTAGTAAAGAATGGTTTAAGATTCTTCAAACTATTGGGGTGTGTAGACATTCTATGCTCTCCTTATAGGAAACTCTATTGATCAAAACACCCAAGAGTGTTTTGTTTTATAGTATTTCATTAATCATATTCTCTAAAAGGAGAGTATATAACAAAGAAAGGGCTAACTATGGCTAAATGGGCTGAAAAACCTTGGCAACCTGAAGATAAAGATAACTTGCCAGAATCGATAACAGCGTCTGCTGTACTACGTGAAGCAGCAGATTTAAAAGACTTAAAGTCTAAAGACTATCAAGGTAGTACATGGACAGAAGACGATTACTTTCCGTTCGGTGCACAAAGTTACATACATATGATACATACTAAGTATTTACGTATGCGTAACATTGCAGAAGGCGATCAGAAAACTAACTTCGAAGCACTTGATGATACTCTTATAGATATGGCAGTATACTGCTGTATGTATGCAGCTAAGATTAGAAGAGATAAAGAATATCAAGATGACTTCATACAGTTTGAAAAGATAACGAGAGGTTATAGTCAAGATGGCTAAATACGAATCAAGTGATGACTTTATACAGTACTTCGATATTAATGTAACTATTCATCGTACTTATAGAATAGCAGCTAACTCTGCAGATCATGCACTGGATAATTATGCTGAAGGCAAATATGATCCTGAAATAGATCTTGTAAAAGAAAACGTTTATTCAGAAGTGGACAACAACTAATGTATAGAAACTACTATGTAGAAGATATAAAGACTGAGTTTAAGCATATGATGGATAACGACCAGCTTAGACACGGTATGTTAGAAATTAGAGGTGCAACCTTTATAGCTGATCAACCATGTATGTTCGGTAGACCAAATCAAGAATATATCGATGCAGAAATACAATGGTACGAATCAGAAAACAAATCTGTATATAGGTTATTTGATATATACGGTAAGAAAGTACAAATCTGGGAAAATGTAGCAGACGAGTACGGTGAAGTTAACTCTAACTATGGCTGGTGTATATACTCTAAAGAAAGAGGTAATCAGTTTATAAATGCGTATCGTCATCTAATAGACGATCCGTATACACGTCAAGCAGTACTTATTTATCAACATCCAGACATGCATTTGATAGCAGGTAAAGACTTTACTTGTACGAACATGCAACAGTTCTTTATTGTAGATAATAAGTTAGAATGTGTAGTACAAATGCGTTCGCAAGATGCAGTATTTGGCTACAACAACGACATCGCATGGTTTAAACATGTACAAATGAAGATGTTAAATAAGATAAATGACATGAGAAAACTTATAGGTGCACAAGAATTATCTCTTGGTCCTATAACTATGCAAGTAGGTTCATTACATGTTTATCCAAGACATCAACATTACGCAGAAAACTATGTAAGTTAACTTTGAGGGCACTTGGAGTAAAACATGAGTGATAACAAAGATGATATGGGACCTGGTCCTGAACTTACAGATGACCCGTCAGACGACTGGTCTAAACACGTAGATAAAATACCTAAAACAAAAGGAGAAAGATATGATGGCACTATTTCAAGTACTACTAGTGATATTCATGCTGCAAGCAGCGAGTCCCTTCGTAGCACCGACTATAGAAGAGCCTCCCGCAGAAGCGGAAGAGTAAAATGAAACGGCAAAACCCTGTAGCTAAAGCTTTACATAACCCTAGGTTTAAGCTCAGGGTTATTGCTGACAGAACTAAAAAGATATTTAGAAAAAGAAAACATAAAAAGAATTACAGAAAGGATTCATAATGAGTTCATGGCCTAATGATATAGCAGACATGCATAATAAATTTGGTGTAACTAAGTGGGTTAACGAAGCATCGTTCAATAAACAAAGTGAACTACTAAAACTTCGTATGCGTATGCTATTAGAAGAATTTCAAGAAACAATGGATGCATATTTACAAGAAGACAAGCAAGAGTTTGTCGATGGTCTTGTAGATTTATGTGTCATTGCTATTGGTACTATGCAAATTGCAGGTGTCGATCCGCAAGAAGCATGGAACGAAGTACTACATGCAAACAAATCTAAAGAAGTAGGAATTAAAGAAGGTAGACCTAACAAGCTAGGCTTACCAGACTTAGTTAAACCTTACGATTGGGAAGAACCATTACATGTAAATAACTTCGGTAGACTAAAACATTTATTTAACGGAGATTAACAATGCCAAGAGGTTTATGGGATAATATACATGCGAAACGTAAAAGAATAAAAGCTGGATCAGGTGAAAAAATGAGAAAGCCAGGAGCTAAAGGTGCACCAACATCTAAAGCTTTGAAAGATTCGCAAAGTAAAAAGAAAAAGAAAGGGAAGTAAATGAAATATGCAGTGATGTTTGAACCATTTGATGGACTTGAATATGTATGTAAACCAAAGAAAGATTATCAGTTATCTGGTGATGAACCTCTATTATTTAACAGGAAATGGATGGCTCAAATGGAAGCAGATAAATGGAATTCAGGTATAGTAGTAGAATATAAGGAGAATAATCATGGCAAAGAAGAAAGGCTGTAAAAAGAAATGAAAAGAAATATGTTGACTGCAATAGCAGAAACAATAAGACGTAGAAGAAATATGAATCAAACTATATCAGAACTTAATAGGTTAAATGATAGAGACCTTCAAGATATAGGTATTCATAGAAGTCAAATAGAATCAGTTGCAAGAAGTGTAATTGATTTTCACAGAAGTGTAAGAGATGTTACAGAAAGGACAACAGATGTTGACAACACAGATAAAGGTAACAAATGATTTTCTAAATCATAGAGCTGAGAAAGAAGCTATGTATAATAAACGTGGTAGAGATCATGATAGATTTCTTATGGATCTAGACTGTGAAATATACGAGTGGTATAAGATTGATAATGGAGAGTGGCAGCCACATAAAGATTGGCGAGTCGATGCTCAAGTATATGATCCAATTGATAAGAATACAGCGTGGTATAATGTTGATGTTAAGTTTATTAAGAAATGGTATAATATATCTAACACGAAAATGCTTAACTTTGTTAAACAACATGACATCGTTGACTTATATATCTTTATGGAATGGGTTGAAGAATATGACAGACCCTTACAAGAAGGAGATACAGTGGAAGTCAGACCTGTCGGACAGTTATCCTACACAGATCTTGCAAACCTTATACAAGTCTCAAGAGGTAAATGGGGAGGATTCTACGCTGATGTCAGAAGCGCCGTATGATTTTATTGCAGATAAACCACAAAGAATTTATACTTGTATAAAGTGTAAAAAGAAATTTAATCGTATGTATATAGACAAAAGAAGAGTATGTCCTATATGCAGCAACAAAGTAGAAACAAAAAATAAATAGAAAGGACATAGCATGAAGTTATGTTATGACATAGAAACGGATGGACTCAATGCTACAAAAATACATTGTCTTGTCGCTCAGAACCTTGAAACAGGTACTGTATACAAATTTGCAGATGAAAGTATCAGGCATGCTAACATCATTGACGGAGTCAGACTCCTCGAAAACGCCACGCTACTTGTCGGGCACAACATCATCGGATTCGACAACGTCCAAATAGATAAACTATATGGCACAAACTTAAATTCTAAACGATGCCATGATACATGGGTTATGTCGCAAGTATTACGTTACAAGCGAGAACATAAGCATGGACTGTCAGGCTGGGGTGAGTACCTTAATAATTCTAAGATAGAGTTTGATCAGTGGGATCAGTACTCTAAAGAAATGTTAAGATATTGTACGCAAGACGTTAAGTTAAACGTACAAGTATATGAAAAATTACTTCAAGAGTTTAATCAAATTAAGAAACGAAACCCCTTAATTACTAAAGGTATGAAGATAGAATTAGATACTGCTGTCTTCAATGCTAGATGTAAGACAGATGGCTGGAACTTTGATGTTGATAAAGCTAAGCAGTCAGTAATGAATATGACTATTCGTATGAACGAGATTGAATACGAAATAGAACCTCAACTAGGTACTAGAAAGATATTCATAGATAAAGAACCTAAAACTCCTAAGTTTAAGAAGAATGGAGAGTATACTACAACTACTATAAGAATGTTACGTGAGTACTTTGACAAAGAAGTAATGGCTACTGATACACATCTTATGCCAGCCGGAGAAACATTCCAAAGGTTTAGAGTAGAAGATGTTACGTTAGGATCTATGGATCTAGTTAAAGACTGGCTTATTACTAAAGGCTGGGTTCCAGATGAGTATCAAAAGAAGAAAGTAGGATTTCAGTGGGTAACGACTGGTCCTAAGTTAACATCTACATCTTTACGTAAGATGGGAAATATAGGAGAAATGATAGATGATTACTATACATTACGAAACCGTCGTTCTGTACTCAGTACTTGGCTTGAGTGCCTTCGTGATAATAGGTTGCATGGCAATATGTGGACTATTGGTACACCGACATTTCGAGCCAGGCATGAGGTTATTGTTAATCTACCTGCGGTATCTGCTCCTTGGGGCAAAGAGCTTCGAGAAGTATTCAAAGCGGACGAAGGAGAAGTCTTAGTAGGCGCTGACTCATCAGGCAACCAGCTACGAGGCTTATGTCATTATGTAAACAACAAACAGTTTACACATGAAGTATGCTATGGTGATCAACACCAACGTAATGCTGAGATACTAGGATGTGACAGACCTAAAGCTAAAACATTCTTGTACGCTTACTTATTTGGTGCAGGTGATGCTAAGCTAGGTCAAAGTCTAACAGGTAAACTTAACGCAAGCCGCGGTAAGAAAGCACGTGATGACTTTGCTAAAGGTATTAAAGGACTAGGTGAACTGAAAACTAAACTCAGTAACGCTTGGCGTAATACTAAACAACGTAGTGATGAAGGATGGTTTCCTGCCGTAGACGGTAGACCTGTCTTTTGTCCTGCTGAACATCAAACTTTAAACTACTTACTACAATCTATGGAAGGTATAAGTTGTAAAGCAGCATTGTCTCATGCAATGCGTGAAGTAGATAGACGTGGCTTACGCGCTAAGCCTAGATTATTCTACCATGACGAGCTAGCTTTTACATCTCATCCTGATGATGCAGATGAGGTAGGTAAAATATTACAAGATGCATTTACTGAAGCACCAAAGTGGTTCAACATTAACTGCATGAACGGTGGTGATTATGTGAAAGGAGAAACCTATGCAGACATCCACTAAAAACCCTACAGAAGTATTACAACAACCAGTAGTGCAGGAATCGCCTGCTGTTTTAGATACAATATCTACTGATTCACTTGTATTAGTAGATGCAGACTCTATATACTTTAGAGCTGCGTGCATATCTAATAAGAAAAACGATATACGTAGTAGTATAGATCATACAATGTCAGAGATAGAGGCAACGTGTATGATGGGTAAATTACAAGTTGCTGTTAAAGGTAAAGGTAATTTCCGAAAAGATCTATACCCTGAGTATAAAGCTAATCGTAAAGAACTAGATGATAAGCTAAAGAAAGCTTTAAGCTATGGTCATGCACACATGACTTCCAAATGGGATGCTATTGAAGCACATGGTATGGAAGCTGACGATCTTGTAGCTATCTGGGCTTATGAAGCTAGAGAATTAGAGATGCCTTACTTTGTAGTAGGTATCGATAAAGACCTGCTGCAAATACCAGGTAATCACTATAACTTTAACAAACAAAAGCATACGTTTGTTGATGACGATGCAGCTAACCTTAACTTAAACTTACAATGTTTAATAGGTGACAACTCTGATAACATTCCAGGTATCAAAGGTATAGGCAAAGTTAAAGCAGCTAAGATACTAGATGGAGTTCCAATGGATAAACGTTGGGATCGTGTTAAACAGGAGTGGAAATCCCATAACGCGGGAGATCCTGACGTAAGTCGTCGGCTATTAACTATGTTAAAAACATGGAAGGAATATGACGACATTAGACAACAGATTCAAGACGAAGCCTCTGTCTGCGAACAAGATGTTCGGAGCGAGGGGCAAGAGGACATTCAAAAGTCCTGAATATGTTACGTATCAAAATGAGATACGTGATGACCTAATGGGAACGGATTGGCCATTTAAAACTGATCCGGTCTCATTCATTGTAAACGCCGGCTTATCTAATAGAGGAGCCGATATTGATAACGTAATAAAACCTATCTTAGATACGTATCAAGGTATCTTTGAAGAGTTTAATGATAACAAGGTATACTATGTCGAACTACACAAAGAAATCGTTAGCAAGGGAGAAGAGTTTCTCAGGATTAGAGTTGCCTCCCATAACGGAGCTTGAAGAATATAACAATACTAAATCAAAGAAACAAAAGAGGATTAGTAATAAACTTAAAGCGTCTAAAGAAAGACGTGTAAGAAGATTACACAGAGAAGAAAGATGGAATTAAATGGCTTATGTACAAACAGCATGTCCGCACTGTAATTCATCGGACGCGTACACAATATATGATGACGGAGCTTACTGCTTCTCATGCCAATACTCAACTAAAAAGAAAGACTATGATATGAAAGATGTAATAGAAGAAGATAACGAATCAGCATTTACGTTTGTTGAAGACATAGCTTCATACAAGAGTTACCCTATAACCTCACGTAAGATATCGCAAAAGGTTGTAGATTACTTTAATGTGAAGATGTCTGTTGATTCAGACGGTAAACCTGCTTCGCACTTCTATCCGTATACTAAAGACGGACAGATAGTAGCGTACAAAGAAAGAATATTACCTAAAGATTTCCGTACACACGGTGACTTTAAGAAGACAGAATTGTTTGGCCAAGCCCAAGCCGTAGGCTCAAAGACTTTAGTAATAACTGAAGGTGAGCTAGACTGTATGGCTGTTGCTGAAGCATTTATGTCTCACTACAAAGATAGAATATTTCCTGTAGTTTCGCTACCGTCTGCAACAGGTACTCGTGCTTTGCTTGACCAGAGAGAATGGGTTAACAAGTTTGAATCAGTTGTACTCATGCTAGATAATGACGAAGCAGGTAAGAAATCGCTAGAGCTATGCGCTAAGATCATAGGTGCAGGCAAGGTTAAGATCGCCTCTCTCAGAGGTAAAGATCCTTGTGAATCACTACAAAAGTACGGTGCGAACGCCATACTACGAGCCATCTGGGATGCACAGACATGGTCTCCTGCAGGTATAGTAGTAGGTGAAGATATCTGGGCTGAGTTTAAAGCTAGACAGAACACAGAATCTATACCGTATCCTTCATGCTTGTCAGGTCTTAACGATAAACTTAAAGGTATTAGACAAGGCGAGATTACTTTGTTCACGTCAGGTACAGGCTCAGGTAAATCAACTGTAATCAAAGAGATTGTACTTGACTTACTAGAAAAGACTGATGATAAGATAGGTCTTATATCTCTCGAAGAATCAGTAGGTGATACTGCAGAAAAGTTTATATCAATGCAGCTACGTAGGCCTGTAATGGATCCACCTCCTTTGACTGATAAAGAATTAAGAGCAGGCTTTGATGCTGTCTTCGGTGATGAAAGATTAGTGCTGCTTGACCATCAAGGTTCTGTAGGTGACTCAAGTCTTATAGATAAGATAGAATATATGGCATTGATGGGTTGTAAATACCTAGTACTAGATCATATTACTATTGCTGTATCAGAAGGTACAGAAGGATTGTCCGGTAACGAAGCTATAGATAAGATGATGTCTGATCTACTTAAGGTAGTAAAGAAACATAATGTATGGCTCGGCTTAATCTCTCATTTACGTAAAGCTCAGTCAGGTAATAAGTCTTTCGAAGAAGGTAAGCTTGCTTCTATTGATGACATCAAAGGCTCAGGCTCTATTAAACAAATATCATTTGATATAATTAGTTTTGCCAGAAACCTAGTAGCTGATGATGAATTAGAACGTAACACAATAATGTTTAGAGTATTAAAGTCTAGATTTACAGGTCTAACAGGTAATGCTGGTGCTGCAACTTATGATATTAATACTACAAGACTATCTAAAGTAGGAGACTTTACGTTTGAAACAGGAACGTTATGATAAGATATACTTAACGGTAGCTCACGTGTTTAGTCAGCTATCGTTTGACGATGAAATAAAAGTTGGAAGCATCATAGTCCGTAATGGACAGGTGCTTTCACAAGGGTTTAACGGTATGCCAACAGGTATGTGTAATCACACAAGACATTCTGATGGTATGACTAGACCTGAGGTTATCCACTCAGAAGCTAATGCACTTATGAAGTTAGCTAAAACAGGTGGCAGCTCTGAAGGAGCTACAATATATACTACACACTCGCCTTGCATTGAGTGTGCTAAACTTATACTACAAGCAGGGATTATTAGAGTAGTATACGACGAGATGTATGATAGCTACGCGCTACAATTTTTAAAAGAAAGAGGACTAGATGTCAAAACCTATAGATCAGGTGACCAAGTACCTATTAGACAAAGTCGAGAGGATAAACGTAAACAATCCGAAAGCTAACTCTGGTGGTGTACTTTTAAAGTTACATAAAACATACAAAGAAGATATGGATATGTTTGTGAACATTGCATTGCAGACAATACAGATACTATTTACTAAAGACACTAGTGATAGTCCAGCAGGAACATCACAGCTAACTAACACATCATTTAAAATCGGACAGCACATACACCGTATACTTAAACGAGATAAAGTACCATGGTCTATGGAATTAAGGTTAGGTGATTTGTTTGTTGAAGCATTTTACAACTGCGGTTATATAGATTTATATTACCCAAGAATAAGAGACAGCAGTCATATAATATCTGCTACGCCTAAGTGGATTGAGCTTGCTGACTTACATGAAGCAACTACCCGTATTAATCTAACAGCTACAATTACTACAATACCAAAGTCTATTACTTCTATGGTGCAGCGTGATCGTCACTTAGTTATAAAGAATAAACTTAAAGACGATAAGCTAAATCTAAATCAACCGTATATTAACGCAATGAATAAGCTACAGAAAACTGGTTGGCGTATCAACAGAAGAATATACGATGCATTAGTAGATAATAAAGGTAACTTCTTACAAGAAGAACCTTATAAAGATAATGATGCTAAAGAAATGAAGAGACGTAGTAAAGCTATGGAGTGGAAGTTCATTATGTCTAAAGCAAAGCTACTGAAAGAAGAAGATGTATTCTATCAGTACGTTGATGCTGACTATCGTGGTAGAACCTATTACATAGAACCTTTCTTAAACTTTCAAGGCTCAGACTTATCTCGTGGTATGCTTAAGTTTGCACGTGGTAAACCAATGACAGATGCTGGGTTATTCTGGTTGGCAGTACATACTGCTGTTAGCTATAATGAAAGCTATAAGATAGATAAGATACCTGATTGGGTTGAGCAAAATTATAAATTATATCTTGAATCAGAAGGATTAGAAGATATCTCTGTAGACAAGATGACGTTAGAAGATAGAGTTAACTGGGTAAACAATAACATGGACTGGATTGTAGACTTAGGGCAAGCTGCTTCTTTTGTACCTTGTGAAAAGACTGTATCATTCTTAGCATGCTGCATTGAATGGTATGACTATCATGAAGCTAAGAAAGATCATAGACTTCATATGACCCACTTACCTATACCTATTGATGGTAGTAACAATGGCTGGCAACACCTTGGTTCTATATCTAAAGACGTACAGACAGGAGATCTTGTTGGTTTAATTCCTATTGAAATACCTAAAGACTTCTATGTACAGACAGCTAAAGAACTAATCAGCTTAACTAAAGACGAACGGTTATGTTCTATATTAAACTCAATGCCAATGAAACATATACGTAAAGGCATAACTAAACGTGGATCTATGACGCGAGCTTACTCTGCAGGCGCAGGTAAAATAGCTGAGAACATGTTCTTTGATTGTAAAGCAGAAGACTATCATACTACATATGGTATTACTCAAGATGATTGCAACAAGTTTGCAAAGATTCTAATCAAAGCTATAGATAAAGTATGTCCAGGTCCATTAAATACTATGGCGTACTTGCAACAACTAGCTTCATTTGAAATAGGAAAGTACAAGAAGTTTTCTCCTGATGGAGAGCCTGCTGGTAAAGAATACACTGATGTTATTACTAGGCAGAAAGAACTTTATGTACAGAAAGATAAGACAGATGAAGAACTACAGGAACTAAGTAAGCTAGTACAGTTTATAAACTCATACGAATCAAGAAAGATTTATGGTAACGGTGAGGATAAACTATGCTGGACTACACCATCAGGTTTTCCTGTAGAGTATACTAACTTTCAGATGCAGCGGCGTAAAGCTAAAGGTACTATCAGTGGGTATACAACTTACAATAAACGAGGAGCAGTACAACACTGTGCACAAGTAGCAACTAAACTTCCTGATATAAGAGGATTTATGACAGGAATATCTCCTAACTTTGTACACTCTATGGATGCCAGTCATATGGCATTAGTTATAGATGACTGGAACGGAGAGTTCGGTGCTGTACACGATAGCTTCTCAACTCACGCATGTGATGTAGAGTTATTACTCGCTCACACTAAACGTAAATTCATAGATATGTATGATGTAGATAACTTCTACAACTATATTGAAGGAGAACTAATAACAGATAAAGAAGGAATAGATGTTGAACAACCAGAATTAGGTAGTCTAAATATAAATTACATAGAAGATTCTGACTATTTCTTTGCTTAAGGAGGAGCTAAATGCCTAGAAGTTATAACTATCTGGCACTGCGAGGCGCTGATGTAGATGATAAAGAACTACAAGAACAGTATCCACAGATACCAGAAGATGCATTATATACACCGAAGATTAACGAAATGATGTTAGACATTGTATACAATCAGAATATAGAAGCAGGTCAAACAGAAGAAGAAGCAACCAATAACAAAAACATAGCAGCACGAGGACTAAAAGAGCTGTATGCTAAGAACGGATTGCTTTAATAAAAAACCCCAATAGATTTCCATACGGATTTCTATTGGGGTTTATTTTTTAATTAATGAGAGAAGTATTGCAACGGTATCATTGTATACGAGCCATCACGATTACGATGTTTGTATCCTTCTGATCTAAGTTTCTGCATTAACTTCTGTTTCTTATTATTTGTTTTTATTATCATTTTAGTTATTTGGTTTTTAAAATCTAACTGTTTATAGAACTCATCTACAAAAGCATAGTACTGTCTATACGTTATGTTAGGTGATGGTTGCCAGTTAGGATTCTGCGGATCATAAGTATATCCTACTTTTTGCATAGCGTTTCTCATACTATCGACCCATACTTTCGCTTGTAAACCAAAGCTTGATTCGTCATGAGGCGCCATCTTACCTAGTCTTCTAGCAAGTTGAGTACCACTATAAGTTTTCTTCTTACCATCTTCAGTTGTTGTACCTGTATGATCTTCTAACATATACTTCATATACAAACCATCTATGTCTGATATAATATCATTGCCTTTCTCTTTAAGAACTGCAGCTTTATTTTTCTCATAGCGTTTCATAAGTTGTAGAGTAGAATCTTTATAAGCCTGCAAGTAAGAATAGTTTATACATTCCTTCATCCAGTTCTTATTAACTTCTCCTAATACTAAATCATAATTGTTTGCATCCATTTTAAACGCATCATATATAGTAAACATATACGGGCTACCTTTTCCGGCATTAGATATATCATTCCATGATTTACCTGTATAAGTCTTAACAACTGTCACAGCATCTAAAGATTGTATAGGTCCAGGTAAAGCACCACCATACGAATGTCTTCCTGGTTCAGAACCTTTTGCTGTAACTAAAGGTGCTGACGAAGTCATACGCTTTTTGTAATGTGTAACTGTACGTTGTTTACCCTTACCACTCTTATCATATATAGTATATGTAGTTTTATCTGCTGTCTCTGCACCTTCTGATACAGCTCTACCAAATGCTAGCTTACCTATACCACCAGGCCCATCAATGACTTGTATCTCATTTAGAACTGCAAACATACCTGATGACGCACGTGTTAAAGATCTAGAAGCAATAGCATCTACAGACATAACCTCAACTAACGACTCAGAATATTTTGAGTTCAAAGCTTTAGCTAACTCATCTACATTATTATTAAATCCTAGCTTTTTATTCTGCATAATGTATGCATAGCTTTCTACAAAAGCTGGGTTTGCTTCTTGTAGTTTAAGATTAATAGCATCTCTAAAGTTAACCCAAAAACTAAACAGTTCCATACCATAACCATAAGTCATAGTTGTATCTTTGTTTAATTGTCTATAAGAATATAACTCTGCTGCTACGGTATTAAGATGATCGATTGCAGTTGCTCCATCGGCAGGATCAAAGTTTATATCAGGCCAACCATCATTTAAAGAAGCAACAGCAAGATCTTGTAACTGATCTCTTACATCTCCTTCATCTAATAGTTTATCTACGCCTCGTCGTATAACACCTGTACGTAAAGCAGTCTCTTCACTACCCATTTGTACACCATTAGATGCTATGCCATTTGTCTTACCATCTATGTAAGCGTTAAAGTATGTATGGAAAGGTTTGTTATCTGTCATTGCGTCTACGTAATTAGCGTAGTCAATTAACCCGTCAATGTACATTAATCCATCTTGGCCTTTATCCTTTATCTTAGCTATTAAATCAGCGTGTAGTGTAGGATCTAAGTTCATAGAACTTTGTACTCTAGCCATAGCTTCTGCTGGAAAATCAGGACTATCTAAAGGTATCTTTGCAGCGATAGCATCTGATACTGCGTCATAGTCTGCATCACTTACATTCTGTAAAGATCTTAATACGTCTCCATCTTTCTTTAGTTCTGCACTTGCAGCTTGTAAAGCGCGCTCTCTTGCAGAAGGTAGTAAGCCATCAGCTCCATCTACTAACATAGCCGCATACATCTGTCTTAAGTTTTGATCTACTTGATCTCCTCTTCTATTAACGAATGCTGCTTTAGCTCCACGTGTTACAAACCTAGTTATCTTAGATGTAACAGGATTAAAATAAGTTTGCTGCGGTAGTATCCTATAGTTGTACGCTAACATAGAATAAGATAAATAGTTTGCTTGATTTCTAGCGTCTGCGATAGCACTAACTTGCTGAGCATAACTTATAGTAATACTTTCCATAACTCTATCAGCGTTATATACCATAGACTCTGGAATATCTAACTCACCTTGTTTCTGCCATGCTCGCGCTGCACTATTAAATTGATAACCTTGTTTCTGAAGTTCAGCAACTTCTGCAGCTTCTTTAGATTTAAACTCATTAGACTTAGTCTCACCCATACCATGTATTTCAGATTCCCAAGTAGTAGCATCAGCAGCTTGCAGATGACCTAACAATGTAGCCATCATTATCTTACCACGTCTTTTGTCTACAATATGAGCAACTGTACTAGCATTCTTCATAGCTTTTAAAGTAAGCTCACTTTCTTTCTGACCTAAATTACCTAGTACTACTTTAGTAAAAGATGCTATGTCACCCTCATCTATAGTACCACCTGGTTGCGGAGCAGAAAAAGGTTTTATAGGTTGTTTACTAAATATAGAAGCTCTTCGCTCTTTACCTTGTATCAAGTTAAGTCGACCTGCTTCACTTAACTGAAATGTTGATTGATCTTTCTTACCAGTAACTTCATTATATGCACCGTCAAGTCTTGTAATCATATCAGGATTTAAGTTCGCATATAACTCTTTAAAAGCACCACCTAATGTTTCAGCTTCTTTTCTAGTTAAATTAGTTTTGTTAGCTTCAGGTACCATACGCTGATATTCTTTATGTATCTGATTACCTAACGCGCCATTACCTTTAGCAATAGTAATATCTTTACCTTCTAACTCTCTAGCTTTTTCTATTTTTCTCTGTTCAATAGGTGATATTCTTTTAGTCTCAGACCTAGGCTTACCTGTAAGCTCATCTATTTCAAACTCACCTTCAAAATCTTCAAGATAACTTAAATCTGCTAATGCATTTTCAGTAACAGCTAAGCCTATTCTATTGTACATATCATTAGGTACTTGCTTATTTAAATCTCTATTAAACTCTAAGGCACCTGCTTTCATAACAGAATTTACTATAGAACCTGAATCTGACTGATTTATATTTGCTGCTTCTTGTTGTGTAGCAACATCAACTGTAGTAGGTTCTCTTATAACTGTACGAGTTCCATCAGGATTATTTCTATATTTAGCTGTTGCTCCTGCTTCAGTCAACATAGAAGTTGCTGCAGGATTATTTAAATTAGTAGGAGTAACACCTAATATATACTCACCATTTCTTAATTTAACTTGAGCACGTTTAAGTCTTTCATCAAAGCCTCCATCAGGTGCAGACTTACTATCAGGTTTTATAGGATAATACTTGTTTCCTAGTGGAGCAAACCTTTGAGGTTCTTGAGATGAGCTACGTTCAGCCATACTCAAAACACTTGGTTCACCTTCATTAATAAATGGACCACGTTCTCTGGTATCTTCTACCGTAATAGCAGGTGGTTGTTGACCTACCTCACTTGATCCAGTAGCTTCTGCCTCTAACGCTGCTGTAAGAGCAGCAGACATAGCTTGATTATCTGGTGAGTTAACAATATCATCATCAGATACTGTTGCTCGCTTTAACATATTTAATTGGTTTTCAACTGCGTCTCCGCCCGGAGCTATAGATCCCCGACCCGTCGTTATTGGTAATGCCATGCTATTTATCCTGTACTTTTAAAGTTCCATCTGTCCGCAAACTCTCCTGCTTGCGTACCTATTTGATTGAAAGGTCCTAAGACTGGTGTGACTTTCATACCTAATCTTACGCCTTCTCCTACGTCTCCTCTTACAAACTTACCAGCAGCTCGTGCTACACGCTTACCATAACCTATAGCAGGCGCTTCACTAGCTGCACTATTAAATACCCAACTTGTTGTATCACTAGATCGTTGCTCATACAAAGGCATGAACTGATCTATTATTCTTTCAGTTGTACCAAGTAATCCAGAAGATCTTACACCTCTCTCAATATACTCTGAGTCATCTAAGTAAGGAGACTTACCACCATACTTAAGAATATCTTTTATATACTGTGAAGCAAAGCTTAGCATAATCATAGTTGCCATAGTAGCAAATGCATTATACTTTAATGCTGGAGTACCACGTTTAACATATTCTCCCCATAGTTTAGGTATATGGTTAGCTGTAAACGTAGCTATAAAACCTTGAAACTGGAAGAACAAAGCAAACCTAGGATCTTGATAAATTAAAGGTCTGTTAGCTGCATCAGGTAATGCCGCTGCTTCTCTAATAAAAGTATACGTAGCTTCACGTAATTGCTTCTGCATTATTTCAGTCTTAGCTTGAAGATTACCTGGACCTGTAGATACCTGTGAAGGACCTATAAAATCTACACCTGCTGTAATTAACTCTGAATCAAATATTAAATCAATAATATTATCAACACCATCAACTCGTAAACCTAAGTCTCGTAGTTGTGCTTCAGCTTCTTGAACAGATCTAGTTTTAGGATCACCACTCATACGATGAGCTCTTATTTCTGATGCTCTGTTATATAAGAAGTCTCCAAACATAGAAGCTCTCATAGCTCTTGTTAAGTTTGTTATACCTGTTAAACCATTCCATTTAAAGAATGCTTCAAAGAAAAACTGTTGAGCTGCGTTAGTCTCACTAACACCTGTAACTTGTGCTGCACCAACTTGCCATTCGTATAGTCCAAGTTCTCTATTAACTTGTTGACCAGGTGAGTATGTATCTTTTGATGTACGTTGAGTAGCCAAGTCGGTTATCTCTTTAGTTCCATCCCACATAGCTTTACCAAGCTCACGGCCAATACCTCTAAGTCCTATTGAATTACCACTAGAGTTTTTCTTAGTGCTAAATATCTCATCAGCGGTTAAACCTTTTGTAACAAGACCTAACTCTACAGTAGAAGATATAGCTGCCATAGGTAAACTAGCAAACGTACTTAACATTAAGAAGTTTCTTTGTAACCTTTGTAACATCTTACCCATTTCTGTATTAGGTCTATGAAAGTTACCTGAGTCTGCATCTAATATATTCTTTACATTGTATGCAATCTTATCTACTTCTTCTTTAGATATACCATCAACATGTTCTGCTTCATGTAACAACTGATTTATAACTGCGCTGTCTTTACCTATAAACTTTCTATGAGCTGTAAATCTAGCAGCTTGCTTAGCAGCATGACTAATGTTAGCGAAGATATCTGTCTCCATAAACTCATCAAACTTACTATTCTCAGACATATGTAAAGATCTTTTCTTATGAGAGTTAGGTATTATACCACCACGAGTAACACTGAAGTCTTCAGCATCACTAATATCATATGCTTCGTTATTATCTATTATTTCATCAGTTAGTTTCTTGGCATCAGCTGCGCTGTAACCGTACTCATCTCTTAATAACTTTTGAAACTTACCTTGATTCTTATACACAGATCTTTTGTTTAGTGTCTTATATCTAAATAGATAATCAGGTAAGTAACCAAGCTCAGCACCTACTGCGACTTGATCTTTATGTAGTTGATCTCCTAATCTCTGTATAGCTTCACCATGTTTTGTTAACGCAGCTTTACGAGGATTATTATCAGGTATTAATGACGCATCGAACTTACCATCTTTGTTTCTATATCTAGCTATATCTTGTAGAAATCCTTTACTGATTTCTGATCTTGCTTTACGAGAAAGTCTTTTATTATAACCTAAGTCTTTATAAAACTGTACATCAGTTGATATCATATTTTTATAGATAGCAACAGCATGTTGTTTAGCAGTCATAAAGTTTTCACCATCGTAAACTCTTTGTAACTGTCCACCTACTATACCACCTAACCTACGTAAAGCTCTAGACCTTCTTTGATGTGATGTGTTTATAGCGTTAGGTCCTGATCCTTGAAATAAACCTAAAGGATTCATAACTTTTTCTTTAACCGTCTCGACTATACCCTGATCTTTCATACGTTTTTTATTACGTTCAAATCTTTCGTTAACATGGTCTACATCAGAGGTTCTACGTGTAGTAGAACTTACAGCACCACCTAATTTAGAAAAACCTGCGGGTGTTAAACGTCTTACCTGAGTTCTTGAAGAGTTTCTACTGATAGCATCAGCAGCATTCTCTTCATTAGACTTCATACCTTCTTTAGACTTAGCTTCTTCTTCAGCCATAATAGCAGACGCGGATTGGTTCTTATCGCTAGCAGGAGCTAATCTATATTTAACATCAGCCCAACCACCTACGTTTTGTACTGTACCCATAGAAGATATACCCGCACCAAGCATACCACCAGCAACTGCGCCTTCAGTAGCTCTTGATACTAGCTCATTAAAATCAAATACATCAGTACCTATATCAGCATGATGAGCAGCTACATAAGCTGTTGCTTCTTGTAGTGCCTCTGTTGTAGATTCTATAGTAGCACCACGTGCCTGTCGTCTCATAAGATCTAAGAATATTTGTTTGGCAGCTAACTGTTTACTTGCCTCATTGGCTGCATCACCTGCAAAGCTAGCTAATGATGCTCGTGTAGCAGAACCGATAGCAGCTCTTGCTTCAGCACCTGACATACCTTTCTTAACTAACTCAGTGTAAGCTTTTTGAAATAACTCTTTACTAGCTATTCTTGTAGCCATTATTCCTTTCAAACCTAATAGATCAAGTGCCATTTGTGTAACACCTGATAGAGCAGCGACAGCTACATTTTTATTATTAGCGTCCATCTCGTTATAAGTTTGACCAGCATATATAGAAGCAGGTAAAGCTAACGAACCACCACCCGTAGCGGGAGCAGCAACCATAGCACCTGCAGTTATACCTATATAAGGTACAGACATAGCTAACATATTAGTAAAATACTCTAACCCACTATAAAAACTATTAACATCTTTATAAGATTGTATTGTATCTGCATAAGGTGCTAACTGTCGGTGTGCTCTTTCAACTCCGTTCTCTCCTATTTTAGATATAGTTTCTAAACTAGTAGCATCACCAAACATATCAACAGCACCATAGCCTGCTTCTTTAACAGTAACCCAGGTTCTATTCCACGTTGTAGACATAGGATTAATAGCTTTATTCTGTAAAGTTCTATCAGCATTACGCATACTAACTTCCGCATCTGTAAAGTAATTACCTAATCCCATCTGCTGCATACGCTTTAGTTCTATTTCATCATAAGCTATATGCTTTAGTCCTTGCTTTCTATATCCTTCAGTATCAAGTGCGGCAAGTATTTCTTCACGTGCTAAGTCCCAAGTATCTTCTTCATATATTCCTTGGATATACTCACGTTCTCTTTTATTCTTTTCAAGATTATAAAGTAATCTATTTTCGTCTGACGTAAATTGTGTAGGTTCAACAATACCTTTCGATAATAACTTACGTTCCCAAGATTCACCATCTGCATTTAACAAATCACCTACATATCTTTTTCCAGTATTATCTATTATAGGATTACCTTTCTCATCGAGGTGTAGTTTGATATCTGTAAACCCATACTCGTTAGCAAGCCTAGCTAAAACTTCTGCTTGTGTTTCTCCACCAGCAGTGCCTAGCTTCAGCTCACCTTCAATCCACTTAGTTGTCTCTCCGGTATCATAACCAGAGAGACGAATAGGTTTATCTACATCAGGCCGTTCTACTGTATCACCATCAACAGCAAACATACCTTTATCACCTATTGTAGTTGGTGTAAGATTTTGTAATGCTTCTGCAAAAGCCTGGTGCTCAGCTACCATAGGTACTATGTTCTCAGCCATAAGTATCTCCTTATCTATATGCTCTCATAAATTCGTATAAAGGTGTTGTATCGTTATTTTTTGCAGCATCTACATATATATCAGTCGCACCGTCAGTAGCTCGCGCTGTCGCGTAGTCTTTATATAATCTACTGGCAATTTTAATAATAGCTGTTTGCCTTAACACTGGATTCATATCTCCAATACTTGGATTAGTTTCACTAGCCTTTGTTGCTACATTTGTTATAGCATCTTTTAAATCACCATAAGGTATATACTCACCTTTTAAGTTTTTAAATGCTACAGCACTTTCACCAGAAGGATTAGTCTCTGCTACAATATAAGCTTGATTTAGAAATGGTGTTAAGTCAGACGTATTACCTGTCTTACGTTCAGCCTGCTTAGCCATATTAATAGCCATTTTAAGAGCGTCACCTGCAGTACCAATATTAACGTCATTATCTATCGCCCACTTTGCTAAGTCTTGAGCGATATCTGCTTCACTTAAATTTTCAAAGTACTTTTGTTCTTTATCATCTTCGTCTATATAAGTTAAGTTACCTTTAGCTAAGTCTTTAGCTTGATCATAAAGCCTATCAAATCTTTGTTCATAAGCATCTCTATCAAAGTTAGGATTGCTGCTGCCGTCTGCGGTATAGTTTTCAACATCAAATGAAACGTAACCATCTTTAGTTTTTCTTTTCCAGACGTAGCTACCTTCACCAATTCTAAATTTCTGAGCATTAACTCTAACAGTATTCCCATCTTTAGTAACACCATAATACATTTTAAACTCACCTGTTGGTGTAACTGGTTTACCTATAGCTACAAGATCTGCTAAGTTTCTAGTCTTTTTGTAAAGAGCGACAGAGTCTGGTGTATACTTACCTGACTTAGCGTACGCTGCAACAGTAGCTTCGTGTGCATCTTGTTTACCTAAGTAATACTTACCTGCCATAGCACCTGCTTGATTACCTGAGGCACCAAATATCCTAGCACCTAAGTAAATTGTTATAGCTCTTACTAAATCTTTCTTATTAAAAATGTCTCCGAATATATCTTTTAAGAAGTTCTTTGCGCTTTCCCACTGAGGACTATCTTGTTTTACTTTACTACCAGCTTTTTCTACCTCACCAGATTGAGCAGCTTCTTCTAAGTTTCTAGGAATAGGAACTCTTGATGTTAATACTTCAGTTTTCTTTTGTACTTCGTTATCGTTTGTTTCATCAATACCTAACTCAGTCTTTACATCTTTTAATAGTGATTCTTTTTCAGATATTAGTTTATCTAATTGATCTATATGTAACTGATTAGTAGCATTAGCTTTTTCTTTTCTTAATGAAGCTAATTCTAACTCTGCATTACGTAAAGTATTTCTATCTTCTATAGTATTAAGATTTTCTCTTGCTGTAACATTATCCTGTACTACTCCTTTAGCTTCATCAAGTTTCTTTTGAGCAGCTTCAATTCTTTTAATAGCATCAAGTCTAGATTTTTCAGTAGTTGCTAAGCGTAATAATCTTTCTGCTTCTGCTTTCTCAAGTTCAGCTTGATTAACTTTAATAGCATCTGCTTGTTCAGCAAACTTACTTTTAGTAACAGGAATAGTTATATTCTCTTTATTACCACCTTCTTGATCTAATATAATCTCTTCACCATCTCTATTATAAGCATAGGATGTATCAAAGAAAGGTTCTTTCTTAGGTATTGCTGGAGCGTTAATTGCTTCAGGCCGTAAGCTGTCTTTAAACATTTGTGTATCTAACATCTGTGTTGTAGGAAATGGAGTATCAAGCTCAGCTTGTTTTAAGTTAGCCATAGCTATACGATCTATACCACCTTGAGGCGATGTACTACGTGGCATTACTTCTGGAGCAGGTGGTACATAACCAGGAGGCATCATGTCAGGTCTAACAACACCACCACGTAACGACTGAGCATCTGTTATATTTCCCATGAATGCGCCAGGCATAGGCATAGATTGTCTTGGATCTCCATACTGCATTTCATTAGCTTGCATAAAGCTATTGGCTCCTGCATCTGACGAGTTCTGTAGTAGATCCTCATCTGATATTACACCAGCTGCTACATCTTCAGGATTAACGTCACCTAACTTACCTTGATAGTTCATGATGAAGTTCATTATATCATCGTCTTCCATAGGCATACCTCCATTATTGTATCCTGGTATAGCTGCTCCTTGTAACATCATTCCTTTACCTAACATTTCTAACTTAGGCGCAATATGTGTAGGATAAAAGTAATTTTTCCAGCCTTCTTTTTCTACTTCAATACGGTCTTTTAAACCTGGTACAAAGTCTTCTTTAAAACTATCTATATAGTACCTTTCAAATTCATCTTTTTCTTTAGCAACACGATCTTTAAAACTATCTATATAGTACGTTTTAAAATCATCTTTCTCTTGAGCAACACGGTCTTTAAAACTATCTACAAAGTATTCTTTAAAGCCTTGTGGTTTTGGTGGAATATTTTGATTCCAACCTTGATATCGTTTATCATAAGACACTGGTCCTGCTAAGTCAACCTCAGCTGCGCGTCGTGCTTCTAGTCCAGGAACTCTTACTAAATCATCGCCAACCTTAACGTTTCTATATAGCGGCATCTTATCGATCATCTCTCGAGTAGATCTATTATATCTTATATCATAACCAGGATCTTCAGGAACATCCATAAATCCAGGTTGATCTTTATTCTTATGAGCTAGCATTTTAAAGTTTTCAGGACCAGCATTAAATCTAAAGGAAGCAAATGCTTCTAATTGATCTTGATTCCATCCATAACCTTCATCATCAGAAAACTTTTTAACAGCATCATACTCTTTTTTAGCACGGCTATCTAACCAAGCATCTTCTGATTTACGATCAGTTGTATCTCCTTGTTTAACTGGAGATCCATCATCATTAAATATTCTACCATATCCTATAGTCCACTTACTACCTTTCTTTGGACGAATACGATTACCATCTTTATCTTTTATCCAACCTAAATCAGGATAAGCTTCACCTTCAAATCCTTCTTTGTCTTTAAGAAAACTTACCAGACCACCTGTGTTATACTTGTATGTCTTTAAAAACTTATCAGCTTTATCTTGAGATATAGGCCATACTTGTCTAATATCATCTACTGCTTGTCTTGGAATAAAAGTTTCCATATACCCAGAGTCAGTATCCATAGGTTGAGTAAAGCCTGACAGTCCACCCATTTTACTAGAGTCAGATTCAACTGCGTATATAACGTCTCCAAACCGTGATCCATCTTGATCGTAGCCATGAGTAAAGATACCCTTTTGATCTCTTACTGCAGCCTTATTTAATTTACTCTGTAAAGTTTTATTAGAATTAGTACCTCTATATCTAAAGTTATCTACATCTAACTTTCCTTTATATGGTGTAGAATGGAACTGCATTACCATTCCATCTGGACCGTAGTGATCAATCATTTCTTTTTGACTTTGAAGCCTATAGTTTTGAAGATAAGCTGCTTTTGTTTTAGCATCCCATTTCATAGGGTCTCTTGAAGGCTTAACACCTACGTTAATATCAAACATACCTATACGTGACGGATCATAAGGCCTAGGTCTAATACGTGGTACTGCTTTAATACCATCTAATCCAAGCTTAGCTCCTTTCTTTATAAGTGCTGCAGCTGCATCTCTTACACTAGGACTAGCTTTATAATCGTCAATGGACCAGGGATCAGGTCCAGCTTTAGCACCATACATAGCGTAATAATCTGCCATATCGTCTTTTATGCTTTTAATGGGTGTTGGATCATAATAGTATAACCCGGCATCAGGATCATTAACTTCTGCCTTTGCAACACTATACCCATAGTCCAAATCAGGTTTACTAGATACATTTCTAAGAGGATCTAATGGACCTCCAGGGCTAGTTGCTTTTAGTACTTTCTTATCTTCTATCTTTGAAGCGATTTTAGCTTTTGCTAAATTACCAGCTTGACCAATACCTTCTAATCCAGCTTTAGCACCTTTTCTTATAAGTGCTGCAGCTGCATCTCCTACACCAGGAATAGCTCCTACTATAGTCGCTCCACCTAACGCACCTACTAGTAACCAGTTAGGATTAGGTTTGCGTAGTTCATTGTATACTTCTTCAGCTGCGATAGCGTCGCCTACTACAGGTAAGAAAGACATTATTTCTCTAGGACTATAAATTGGCTCACCTGTTCTTCTTGACTCAGCCCACCTCTCTTTAGCTTCTTGATTCTTCTTATCCCAATAGTCTGATGAGCCTACTATGCTAAGCCACTTCTCTTGACCACCTCCCGGTTTCTTCCAATTAGTCCACCAGTTACCTTTTGCTTCGCCACCCTCATTAAACTGCGGTACTCCACCTTCAGCTGGCGGAACTCCTACCATAGAATTACGTTTAGCTCTTAGTGCTAAGCCATTGTTATTCATAGCTTTTAATTGGTCAGCATACATCTGTGTAGCTTCTTTATTTACTACAAATTCTCCTGGAGTTAACATTGCAGGGACTGTATCCCTGTTTGTGGGATCTGTTCGATCTTTCATCTGCTACTCTCCTTGCAAAGGTCCTTTCATTTTCTTATAGACATCAGCGTAAGCTTTCATATCTTCTCTTTTAATTTTAGCTTCAGATTCTTTAATAGCGATCTGATTTTTAATACTTAACGGACCACTTTCTTTTAGAACTCTTTTTCCTACTGGAGATTGAAGCTCAGGTGGCATAGTACTATCAGCCCTGCTGCCTGATGGAATCCTTATTGTAGAGGGGCCTTGCCAACCGCGATAGGTAAAGCTAGGATCAACCTTCCGCATACTAGGATTTGCATCAGCTCTAGCATACCAGTCTCTATCAAAACGGTCGTAGGAAAAGTGCTTTGTAGGATCTCCTACTGGTTCTTGAAGCTCAGCTGGCATATGCTTACTAGTATGTCTGGGTGCAACAGGTATAGGATTGAATGATCCATCGTGTCTTTTCCAAATAGAAGTAGGTCGACCGCCATTATTATATCCTTTACCACAACCAGGACATCCAGGCGTACCACAAGGACAAACCTTACCGCCTTTATTTAAACCAAGTCCTGGTATTGCCATACCTATACCTTTCATAAGTATGTTAGACATAACAGAAGTTCCTGCTGCTTGTCCCATCTGTTGATACCAAGGCTTTTGATATTGGCTATTAACTTGATTAGCTGCGAGTGCACCTTGTAGAGGAGCCATTGGTGCAGCCTTAGCTACTGGCATAGTTGCGTATGGATCTTCTTGTTCTGCTACTGGTCCGCCGTAACCATAACTGTTAACCTTACCACCTTGGTTAAATATACCAAATTCACCTGCTCCGCCAGACATGCCACCAACACCTTGGTCTCCACTTGGCGCATCGGTACCGGCGAAATCACTAGGACTTGAGCCTTGATAGTCTGCTTCACCAGGTCCATCACCTGTATAACCAGCATCACCATAAGTTTTATCCATATATTTATTATAGTAATCTTGATTAAATTTACCAAGTTGTGAAATTCCAGTACCTATAAATCCAGGTATATTGTTGTTCTGCATAGCTATGGCTTTACTTAAGTATCCTTCACCTATCATTTGATCCATTGACTTAGCATTATGAGCATCATGCGCAAAGTCAGGACCAGCCTCATACATCATATACTGTTCATATCCAGGTTCTCCGGGTTCAGGTGGACCGTCAGAACCTGATCCATTTAAGCTGTCATCACCTTCAGCTTCTTCTTTTTGTTTAGCCATAATATCAGCTATCTTATCTTCAGGTATATATGGTTCATACGTATAACCTAAGTCAATCTCTGGACCTGTGCCCGTTATGTATTGTGCCATAGGTATCGTTGCGTTACCAACAGATCCTGCTTGTATTATACGAGGATCTGCACCTTCTACAGCATAAGCTTTACCTGAGGCTCTCATCTTTTCTAACATGTCTTCATCTAATACTGGAGTTCCACCAGCACCTTGTAGTATCTGTGCCATTACTTTGCACCTCCAGCAGGTTTAATTTGATTTGTAGTTGCCATTGGATTATAGTTATTAGCTTGCATATCTAAAGCAGGCTTCATATTCCAACTCTGCATACCTGACATACTTGGTCCACGATTTACAGCTTCACCTATTCCGCCTGCTGAAGCAAGCATAGGAGCTGGCATCTGATTAGCCATATCCATTTGGTTATGCATCATGTTGTGTTGCTGCGCAAATGTTCCTTGACCTAATCCACCTTGAGGTGGTGCTAATGGACTTTGAGGCATAACAGCTGGGGTTGGCACTGTCGCGCCAGTTGTTCCTTGACCCATTACTTACCTCCTGACGAGACTTGTTCGGTCTTCGATCCTACAGCAGGTGCTCCATACAAACCAAATAATCTTGATATACCTTGATAAGCTGCATCAGCTTCATTCTGTTTCTGTTGTTGCATAGCAGAGCCTACACCTTCGGTAGCTTTTATACCTGCGCCAAACTGATCAGCAATAGTAGACCCAGATCCGAGTACTCCAGCAGCACCTGATAGCGCTTGCTTTTGTCTATTAGCTAACTGTTGAGAAGCCATATCACCTGCAGTCTTAGATAAAGCTGCAGCATTCATAGCTTGTGATCTTGCGCCACCTAGGTTTCCACCCATTGATGCGTTACCTTGCAGTTGCCCTAGCTGAGCCATCTGCGCATCACCAATAGTATCTTTCATTGCGGTAATCTGTTCACCTAAAGCGTCAGCTCCAAACAAACCTTTACCTTGAGCAGCATCTCTGTAAGCACCAGCTGCTTGATATGAGTCAACACCGAGTTGATCTAACATACCACCTTGCTGACCTAATGCTAATTTTCTTTTATATGCATCTTGTTGTGCGTCTGATAAACCTTCAACATGACTCATCGCACCACTGTCATACATATTTGTTGCAGCTTTTGTTGCTGCTTCTACTTGAGGACGCAACCAATCAGGAACACCTGTATTACTTATTGTTGTTTGTGACGGACTTCCACCCATATCATAACTCCTTCATTAAAACCGTAAAAGGTTGTTTATATTCTTTTGGCAAGGCTCTTGCCCAACCTTTCCTGCCATAGACAGATGCATATTTACATCCCATCTCTTTTGCAAATTCTTCAAACTTCTCTAGTATAGGTGGTCCATACTTGAACCAACCCTTACCAGTTGTAGTAACTATAACAAACTCTTTGTACTTAGTGTACTCAAGTATCCTCGTCATAGCTACAGCTTTTAGTTTGCCCTCTTCTTCGAGAACCCAACACTGTGAGATTCCCTTGAGATTTTCAATGAACAAGTCATAGGAAGTTATATCTCCTAGTCCATGTGCTAATGATTTCTCTACTTCAGGAGCTATCTCTCCCCATCTGAGGGTTAACTCCTCGTGTCCTAACATCCTCATTATGTATTCCTTATGTTGGCTTTGTAGGCCATGTTACACTATTAGGAAATCCTGATTGATCAGGTATATCTAATAATGCTTGTCTGTAAGTTGCCCACTCTGTCTGTTTAGTAGAAGACAAAGCGTTCCATCTAATAGGATTCAATGTGTCTATATATAGCTTTAAGCGTTTATCTCTTTCTTCTCTTATTTCATTGCTTGATTGTAAAGTATCATAAGCAGTAATATCAGAATCAGATTTATTAACTATAGATTCACTAGTAACAACTTGTTTCTTTGGATGACTAAAACCTTCTATAAAACTATACCCTGACGGTACATTTGCAGCTATATTATCCGCCGCTGTTGTAATACATCTAAGTATTGAACCATCACTATTTTTATATATTGTATAGGTCTTCATCGTTTAAACTCCTGTACAACTAAATTAGTTCCTACTTGAACTTCAGGCGTTGTGTCTCCACCACCACCAAAGCTATTAGCAGCTCCTACAGTAAGAGTAAATATATTATTTCCTGTTGATGTATTAGCTTCAAATATATTACCTCTCCAAACCCATGATTGTAGTGCACTACTACTTCCAACATGCGTTTGATCTATAGAGTCAATAACAGTACCATTAAGTTTTACTTTAAGATTAGTTGTATTAGCAGGATTACCTTGAGCTGCTTGAGATCCTGTCTGAAAATAAACAACAAAGCTACCCATAAAAGTACTTGGATTAGTACTATTAGCCATAGTTAAAGTAAGTACTGTTTCTTCTGCTTGGCTATATTCTTCTGCAGAACTTAATTCTACTTGAGCACTTCTAGTTACAGCTTGACTATTAATGTTAGCTGTGCCTACAATGTTACCATTTAATGTTAATAGTCCAGAACTAGGATGTACTGTTATATTAGTTGTAGCATCACCCATTGAAACTATACCAGCACCTGTTCCAGTACCTATGGCTTTAAAACCTTCACCACCAGTTACAGCTCCTGTACTTGTATTCACTGCAAGATCACCTATAAGAATGTTCTTACCTGTTATTGCATTTGCATCTAACTTTGCAGCTGTAATAGCATTAGCATCTATTTGAGCTGCTTGTATACTAGCTGCAGTAATCTTACCACCATCGATAGTAGTTGTATTATTATTAATTAAATTAACAAAGTCTTCACGAACCCAGTTACCTGTACCTGATCCTGAAGCAATATACATTTCGTTATTATCGTTAGTATCAATCCATATATCACCTGCTGCAGTAGCTGTAGGTGTACCGTCTTGTCTAAATACTTTAGCTTTACTATCTGCAGATGTTTGTGCAGCTGCTATAGACGCATCCTGAACAGTTACCCACTCACCTGATGTTACTTGATCTGCTCCAACAGATGTTGCTACATACATTTTGTTACCATCATCTGTATCAACCCATAAATCGCCAACTGCTAAAGATGTAGGTACACCGTTTTGTCTAAAAGTTGCTGTTTTACTATTCGCAGTATTCTGAGCTGCAACAGCTAAAGCGTTTGCTGCTGACGCATCTTGAGATAATACCCAATTACTTGTGCCAGTACCACTAGCTGCATATAGTTTATTATTATCATCTGTATCAATCCAAAGATCTCCAGCTGATATAGCTGTTGGTGTACCTGTTTGCCTAAACACTTTAGGAGGTACTATAGATGTTGAACCGTCTGACAAAGTATTACTATTAGTAAACTTAACAATGCCATCAAACTCAATAACTTTTATAGGTGATCCAAAAGTTTCTGTTACAGATCCTCCTGCAGAATCTTCTACAGCAGAGAATGTACATTGCCAATAAGGATTACTATCACTTGTATTAGGTGTAGGTGGTGTCTCTGACCAACCACTAGGTAATGTTGTAAATGCATTACTACTAAATGAATATACACTATTAGAATTTGTAGGAGCTGTAGGTGCATTAGCATCTGTAGCAGTTCTATATACTCTACCTACCGTCTGTCGTATCCCTGCGGCTCCAGCACTACCTGTATTACCAGTAGCACCTGTTGCACCGACTCCACTAATAACAACAGCACCAGAAAACTCTGATGCAGCTATAGTATCGGTAGTGGTATTACTTACTGCGCTAGCTTGTATTACCCATAAGTATTGCCCTGCAGGGACATTAGGTGCAGATTGACTCCAACCATTTAATGTTCCTCCAGATAACGCATCTGTAGCAAATGTATAAGTAAACGTACCAGACGGATCAGCAGGAGCTGATGAGTTACTTGTGCTTACTTTAAATAATTCTACAACAGAAACACTGCTACCGTCGATACCTGCAGCACTTGTTATAGCAGCAGTAGAAAACTCTGAGGCTGGTATAGAATCTGTGTTACTTGTAGAAGATGCGGTTGCATGTTTCATCCAAAGGTATTCACCTTTAGCTAATGTAGGTAATGTCTGTGACCAGCTATTAAAAGTCCCTGCTGACAACACACCTGTTGAAAACGTATATGTAAATGTACCACTAGGATTAGATGGAGCAGAGCTTGCATTAGTATTCTTTTGATATATAGCAACAGTAGCATTATTAGTTCCTGCAGCACCTGCTGGTCCTGTAGTTCCACCTTGAAATGGTGTACCCCAAGATGTTATATTAGTTGCTGCTGTTGATGGATCAAATATTGTACTTGATATCCATACTTGATCAGTTCCTGAAGGTACTGCTAACGCCCAACTTGCAGAGTTATTACCACTTAATGCGCTTGTAGCGTATGTCCATGTAACATCTGTCGGAGCTGAAGGTGCACTGCTAGATCTTTTATAAAGCTCAACAGCAAACTTTCCCTGCTCTCCTTTTTCTGCTAGTTTTGTAACAGCTGACCAAGAGCTTGATCCTATAGTTTCAACAGCTCCTGTATCAGCTACGTGTACTGTAGTTACCCATATGTATCCACCAGCACCTGATGGAACATTTCTAAACCATGCATCATTAGGTCCAAGACCATTTGATACACCATCGTGACTAGATCCATTAACTAATACACTTGTCTTGTAAGTATACGTAGTTTCTTCATTCATTGCTGAAGGTGCAGAGTCTGACGATGTTCTTGCGTATAGGTATATTGTTGCTGTATTAAACCCACTTGCACCAGACTTAACTTGTGATGTACCACCTGCACTTGTTCCAGCTACACCTGTATTTAACGCTTGTGTAATCTGATTTAGCCATGAGTCAAGTACTAAGTCACCTGTTATCGGGGGTTTAATTACTGCCATTATCTTGTACCACCTTTAATTATTTCTAGTTGAAGACCTGTTAAACTCCAAGCAGCTCCTGATGTAGCCGATTGATCACCTATCTTATAGTTTAAAAATCGACCTTGTATTCTAGTATCAACTTTATAATCAGTTGCGTAGCTAAACGTAAACGATGATCCACTAGTTACACCAGTTTCATCTTGAGGTCTTGCAGTTCCTTTAAGCTCTACATCTAAATCTTGTGATCCAGACATAAGTATAGCAATAGAACTTAATTCCTCAGTATCAAACTCAGGTGTCATAGCTAACCTTTCTCTTTCAACAAATGAATCATAGACAGTAGATCCATCTTTTAACGTAAAGTTAGAAGGTACATCACCATAAAATACAGCTGTTGAATCAGTTATTATAGGTATTGATGCATTATCACTACCAGATGATGGTGCTACATCTGCACATACTATATTAGTCTGTGCTCGTTTAGTCCATGCTTGTGTTCTATAATTATATATTAACACTTCGTTGTTATTAGCATTTGTTGATGGCGTATAAAACCAAAGCTCATCGTATCTTCTGTTTCTTATTATCTTTATATTATCAGGGTCTAATGTAGTAGATGTGCTATGTAAGTAGTGTCTAACTTTTAAATCAGCTATTGATTGTATATTCCCAGGATGTCCTGAAAATATATACACATCATCACTTCCTACGACTACATGCCTACCATCATACTCTTTAACTGCTCCTAAACAATTAGCTCCATAGTTTTCTGTTACCGGAGATACAGAGTAAGGTATAGGTCCACTTGTTCTTTGTATAGAGTGGATAGAACTGTCTGTATATACATACATCACTCCTTGTGTTTCAGCCATGTCTCGCACAGTTCCTGTACCTGACAACGTAAACTCGTCAGCTGTATTAGCTCCATCTCTAAATGGATTCCAGCTTGTAGGTATATTACCCGGTGCTGCAACATCAGATGTTCTTATAACACCTGAAAGTTTTCTTATTACAGCACTTGTAGATGCATTAGTTTCTGTAAGATCTCCTGCTATTAACGAGTTACCATAAGACTTAATTACCCCACATCTTACGTTAATAGTAGGTGTATCTTGTATAGATATTCTTATAGTATCTCCTGGTAATGCACCAGTTAAAGTATCTGTTCTAGCTCTAGGCGTTGCTGTATTTTCTGTAGTACTGCTACCATTATTGTTTATGGTAACAGGTGTACCAGATGGATTAAGACTTGTCATCTTAAAGTTTAATACAGATGTATTAGGATCTACAGGTATAACAGTATACAAAAGATTCTGTGTACTAAAGTCTATTTCAAATTTACCTAAAGGTATATCAGCAGTAAACTCATCCCACTGCATATTTATTACTTCTGTCTGTGACAAATATGAATCCCAGTTAGGTAGTACTGCTAAGGTGCTAGTACTTACAGGATCTGCTAGGTATTTAGGTTCATCTATACTGTTATTAATAATAAAATGAAACCCACCATTAAACATAGTATGTGACCACTTTGCAGCTGCACTAGTTGTCATAGTGCCTGCAGTTATTCTGGTACCTAATGCTGCTGTATTCCACGCATAAATTGTAGCTGTAGTACTAGCAACATGCACAACAATATAATAATTATTAGTTGGACCTTGCCAGTAAGCTACATATTCTATTCCTGATGTAGGACAGTTAGTCAAACTAATTGCTAGTTCACCTTCCATTTTACGTACAGCGCCTGCATTAAATCTTACATTACTCACATTAGAAAATGCATTAGGTGGTAACGACGACGACGATGCGTCTAACATTACACCCATAGACGCTAAGTCTGTAAGTGGTATAACTTGTCCTGCCATGAGAACCTCCTATTATTTTGCGTATGGATTTCTAAACTTAGCTATTGATCCACCAAAGTAGAACGATATGATACCAGCGAATACATCTAGTAAAGTCATTAACCATATCATTGGTAACCCAATAACTGTAGTGACCTCTTGTATTTCTTTATTGCTTTTACCTATACCAAATAATCCATTACTTTCTTCCATAACTGTTTTTATATCAAACCATTGGAAGTCATACATCACTACCATATAAGGTATACCAAATGCTAGCGTTATTAGTAATCCATATGCAAGTACTCGTCGAGCTACAGACCTATGTGGATCTGTCTTTGATAAGCCTTTCTCATATTTAATCTTAGCTTCCATTAATTTTATTTCAGTATCAGCAGCATCACTATTTGCTTTTGATACAGCAACAATCATGTCCATTTGATGCTTTCTTTCAGAAGCTTTCACTTCTTGGTTTTGGCTCCAGATCTTACCTGCAAAGCCAGTAATGGCTCCAAATCCTGAACTGACCAAAGCCGTTGGTAATCCAAATAACATTTGTTTACTCCTTTAAAATATCGTCAAGAACACTCTCGCTGACCGGTTTGCGGGTCAATAAAACAAGCCATGTACGCATCTTCTTGCGTCTCACTCGTCTCTCCAGTGTTTTGAGTCTCGCTCTTATTCTTCTTTTTCTCTTCCACGGGCGCATTAAGGATTCCGAACCTTTTCCCCGCTGCTCGAAACGTTGTACATCCCTTCGCCCCGCCACTCCAGGCATCCATATAGACCTGTTTGAACTCTTCATACGTTACGTCGTCTCCTACATTACAAGTTTTACTACAAGCTGAATCAACATAATGTTGTGCTAATAGCAGAACAGCTAAATGTTCTTGAACTGTAATTGAATCTGCGGTTCTTCCTTCGATTCCTTGAGCGTATGCATAGTCCTCAACTCTTTCAACGATTGGTCCGTCAAAAGTCTGAATGGTACGGTCATAGTAATGCGAAAAGACTGGTTCAATTCCTCCACTGACGTTGTCCGCCACCAAGCTGATGGTACCAGTTGGAGCAATCGAGGTAAGGTGTGAATTCCTGATGCCATGTGCGCGTATTTCCTTTTTTACTGATGCAGGTAAAGACCTGACAAAGTTACTTTTTAAATATTCTTCTCGGTACATTGGAAATGCACCTTTCTCAGCTGCTAGTTTTGCTGACGCACGATAAGCATTATCACGTAAACATGCAAATACTTTTTCTGCCCAGGCTAAGAAACTGTCAGAGCCATACGCATGACCTAACATTTCACCAGCATTTGCTAAGCCTGTAATGCCTAGCCCCATCCTTCTTTTATTCTTTGCTTCATCCGATTGTGGTTTTAATGGATATATAGTACGATCAATTACATTATCCATAGCTCTAACAACTTGCGGTATGTCACATTTAAATTGTGTAAAGTTAAAAGTATACGGCTCACCTGTATGTACCTTAGTTAAATACTTAGTAAGATTAAATGATCCTAATAAGCATGCACCATAAGGTGGTAGTGGTTGCTCACCACAAGGATTTGTAGCTGCTATCTCTTCACAATAAAATAAGTTATTCATTTCGGCTATTCTGTCTACAAACAATACACCTGGTTCTGCCCAGTCCCATGTACTTTGCATTATCATTTCCCATATTTCAGTAGCACTTTCTCTACCTCTATGGACACCGTCAAACATTAATTCGTATTCTTCATTTTCTTCTAGTGCTTTCATAAACTCATCTGTAATACCTACACTAATATTAAAACCAGTAAGCTTATCAGAATTACGTTTAGCAACAAGGAACTCTTTAATATCCGGATGGTCCACCCGTAGAACACCCATCTGCGCCCCTCGTCTATGTCCAGAACTCGCGATGGTCTGGCATATAGAATCAAATATACCCATAAAAGAGACGGGCCCAGACGACTTGGAATCAAGGGATTTAATAAGATCCCCTTTTGGACGCAGTTTCGAAAAATCATAACCTATTCCTCCTCCGCGTCTCATTGTTTCAGCAGCCTCTGTAGCCCGTGCCATTATGTTACTCATAGAATCTTCAATCGTTCCTGATACAAAACAGTTGTAAGCAGTTGTAATACGTCTAGATCCCATTGCATTTTGTACTCTACCAGCAGGTAGAAATCTCATGTTTCCTAGTATGTCTTGTAGTTCGTACTTATGTTCTTGATCATCTGATAGTGAACCAGCTATCCGTCGTACCTTATCATCAAACGACTCGTCTTCCTGACAATACTTCATCTTGTCTATCTCTTGTGATATTGTTACTGTTGGTCCGGTGTAATAAGTATTGTTCATTTAAGTCCTCGATTTTTATATGTTTATCCCTATAAGGGGAGTATTGCTAACACTTCCACCTGCGTCGTGCAGCCTTGCCTCTTTCACCAGTCCAGCCTTTACTACGCGCGCAAAATGATTTACGCCTGCCGGCTGCTTTACTTCCTGCTGGTGCTTTACCAGTCACTGCAGTTTGTAACTTACTACCAGGGTTCTTACGCCTATACGCAGCAACCCCCTTTTTAGTCATACCCGCACCTGCTTTAGTTTTACGAAAGTTAGGGCTTTTACCGGTAGTAGTTTTTCTTATAGCTTTTCCTTCAGGCATAACTTACTCCTTATTTCTTGTATTTACTACCTTTTGATTTTACAGCTTTCTTTGTCATCTTTGCTTTCTTCGCTGCTTCCATACCCTTTTTTGTATATGGGTATTTCTTTCCGTTTACCATTGGCATGTTATATCTCCTTATTTCTTTTTCTTTTTACCATCACAATCACAACCATCTTCTTTCATAACTAAAGCAAAGACAGCACATACAATTCCTGCCCAACTTAGTAATGGTAATGTAAACATGATGCCAAGTCCTAGTCCAGCAATACCTGCTGCTCCATAGCTTGAAGGTTCTTTTAATCTTCCTTTAATCCAATCCATTTTGTTACTCCATTATTTTGTTTTTGTTTTACTTAAAGCTGTAGCTCCCATAAAACCTACAACAACACCTAACTGAGCTACAATAAAGGTGTTTAAAAATCCTGACACAGTATGCATTCTATCTGCAGGTACAATAGGTGTTAGTAAAACTACTACGGCTACTATCGTAGCTATCATAGCAACCCACGCCATTATACGCTGTGTGTCCATTAGTTTATCTTCATTCTCTAAACGAATCCACCGCTCATGTCGATCCATTTCTTCATCGGTAATTATACCATCGCCATCAGTATCAGCAACAGCATACTTACTATCTACTTGTAATTTCTTTGACATATTATTTTAAATTAGCTAGTGCTATATTCTCTAATGATTTTCTTATAGCTTTAATGTTTTCATCTATACGTGCTAGAGATACTGCTTGATCTTGTACACCTTTCTCTAGTGCTAGAGTTCTTACAGATATCTTTGCGATCTCATTAGCATTAGCTTGTATATCAGAGTACATCATTGACGCGCTCCATATGATTGCTACAGCTTGTACGCCAAGTCCTACAAGAACTGTAAGAGGTACACTTCGTGTTACCGTTTGACTGTTTAGTTCCATAAAATATACCTCTTTAATTTAGTTTATAATTTCAGGTTCTTCAACTTTATTAAGTGATTCTTCTAACATTTTAACAAACGTTTCTTTACCTATAGTAAGTTGATCTAAGTTAAACTTCATAGAGTCTATCTTTCTACTTAGATCTACGGAATGATTAACGAGTATCTTCTGTTCGTCTGTCATATCCTCTAGTATATATTCTTTATCGTTAATAGTGATGGGTGTCTTTTTATCTTTTCCCATTGTATTCTCCTTTTTATTTTTATACTATGAAAGTTGTAGCCGCAGTGATTGCATTTGTTACTGGAGTCATATTTTCACTACCCCAATCATCTAATGCTTTCATGTGATCTAAGTAACCTTTACTTCTAGCGACACGCTCTTTCTTTTCTGCTGTCGTCATATCACCACAAAAGTCTGCACTTGTTGCTGAATTACCTTTGTCGTGTGTCTTTATAACTTCTGTGATAACACTTACACTGCCCAACATTGCTGCGTAGTCTTGTGCAATCTGATCTGATTCTCTTGCCATTTTATTTTTCCTCTATGTTAATATTACCTGAGATTGATATTCTTTCCCCGTCATTCTCATAGAACGGAAAAACTTGGTGAAGCATTTGTGCAGGAAACATAACCATATAACCTTCTGCTTCCTTTTCCATATTATACGCAAAGGTTGATACTTTGCCTAACGTATTTGTGTAACTAAACGCAAAGTTAGATATAAGATTATCTGCATTCGACTCAATGCATACAGGTAGCTTGCGTTGCTCTGCATAGGATGTAGGTATCTGCATCCATATTACAAAACTGTAGACTCCACCGTGATCATGTGGTGGGTTAAACTCGTGCTTCTTCTGAAAGTTTACCCAAAGGCTTTCTAGGTTAAACCCTTCACCTTCCTTCATAACGGTTCGCCAAGGTGGGCCATAAGACTCAATGTGGCTGTCCATAAACTTAGGGATTAACTCACTGACAAACTCTTCTAGTAAGGGTGAGCCACCATTAAGGCGTATAGAGGAGCTGATGTTACCTGCAAGTTCAGGCTTCATGTCATCTGGCTTCTCTCTTGCCTCGTTAATGACAGTCCATAGGTTATCCACAACATCTTTTGGGAGTTGTCCTTCAACAACCCCTATGTTTGGAAAGTGTCGTTGTATTAGTTCCATAGTAAACCCTTATATTAAGACGCAGTGTATCCTTTACCTGCTGTAATTGCATTAGTAGTTGCTGTCATAGACTCGCTACCCCAATCTGTTTTAGCTTTCATTAGCTCAAGATGTGCTACATTTCTATCTACACAATCTTGTCTTTCTTCTTTAGCTTCATCAGCCATTTTGTTACCAGCTATCACAGCATTAATAAGATCTATTGAGTGACCCATTGCTGTATAGTCTTGCGATTTTTGTGCGTCTGTTCTATCTGTCATTTTATTTATCCTTCTAGTTCTTCGATACGAGCAAGAGCCGCATCTAATTTGGTTGATAATTCTTGTACCGCTTTTACCATAATAGGCATAAGAGAAGCATCGCCTACACGTTGCCTTCCATCAGTCTCGTCTTCAGTCCACATATCAAAACCATCTTTCATGTCATGATTATCTATCACAGCTTTAACTTCTTGAGCTATAAATCCGTGATTATGTTTACCATTCATAGTTCTTTTTTCAGAACCAGAAACGTGTGCGTTCATATCAGATGGAATATCTTTTTCTTTTTTCCATCGGAAGGTTACAGGTCTAAGGTCGTTAATAAAACCTAGTCCTACTGTCTCATCCTGAATATCTTCTTTAAGTCTAACATCCGAAGGAGCAGTAATAGTAGTTGCACCATTAGCAACTCTAGAATCATTAGCCCCCTGACCAAAAGTAAAGCTATTTACTGCACCTGTTACCTCGTAACCCAAACAATAATTATGATTAGCGTCAGAAGCAGAAGCAACAGTACCATAACCAATCATAATATTTGCTGAACCGTCTGCTGTATTTGCACCTGCACTGTCTCCTACGCCAACATTGTTAGCGCCAGTTGTGACTCCCGATAATGCACTTTTTCCTAGAGCCGTATTGTTAGTTCCTGTAGTACAAGCACTTAAAGAATCATAACCAAAAGCACTGTTTGTATCACCAGTCGTAATAGAATAACCTGAAAAACCACCAACGAGTGTGTTGTTTGGTCCTGTAGTTATTCTTTTACCTGCTTCATATCCTACTCCTAAGTTGTAAGTGTTAGTAGCTGAAGTAAAGTTTTGAGCTTCTAATGCATAATAACCAAAAGCTGTTGAACGACTTCCTCGTGTATCTGAAGATAAAGCCCAAGTTCCAACTGCCGTATTACCATCAGCGTCAGTTAAAGCATCACCTGATGCATACCCTGTTAACGTATTGTATGCACCTCCAATTATTGATGCACCTGCGGATCTACCCACCGCTGTATTAGAAGTAGAAGTTGTTCCTACCTTTAAAGCACTCCATCCAACAGCGGTATTATTACTTCCTGTCGTATTAGATTCCATTGCAGAAAAACCCAAAGCAGTGTTGTTTGATGCTGTCGTAGTAGCACCTAAAGAGTAACTACCCATTGCAATATTACTACCACCAGTTGTGATTGCATCTCCAGCTAGACCGCCTACAATAACATTGTGTATGCCTGTGGTTACGTTTGCACCTGCCGCATCACCAATAGCTACGTTATACATATTAACTGCTGAAGATGGGTTTAAATCTCCTAATGCGTTAACACCGATTGCAATGTTCGAACTTCCTGTAGTGTTAGCATCCATAGCTTGCAAGCCAATGGCTATATTGCGACCCCCAGTAGTTATTGCTTTACCAGCATCACCTCCTAGAATAGTGTTGTAAAGTCCAGTAGTCATTGCTGTACCAGCACGATAACCAACTGCTACGTTATAACCGTCTGCTCCAGCGTTAAGAGTTGCAAGTGCTGAATAACCTACTGCTGTGTTTAGACCGTGAGCGTCTTCTGCAGATAAGGCATTATAACCTATTGCAACATTACTAAGTCCAGTTGTAATAGCATCGCCAGCATCACCACCAATAAGTGTATTATGAGTGCCTGTGGTTACTTGAATACCTGCACTATAGCCTACGGCTGTATTGTAGGTATGGGTAGCAGTTGTAAAATTTTGATTACCTAAAGCCATACGACCTATTGCAACAGACCTTGAACCTAAAGTATCTGCACTTAAAGCACTAATGCCTACCGCTACATTGTAGTCGGCATCAGTTAATGCGTCACCAGCTAAAGCACCGATAAGAGTATTGTGAATGCCTGTGGTTACGTACCTACCAGCATTATGTCCTACACCAGTATTATAAGATTCACCTGTACTGACATTTTGAGTGGCTAGTGCGCTTGTACCAACAGCTACATTAGCATCTGCTTGGTCTTCTGTACCTAAAGCATTATAACCAATAGCAACATTAGCTTCTGCATCTGTAAGAGCATCACCTGCAAGGCCACCGATGAGGGTGTTGAGTGTGCCTGTAGTTATTGCTCCTCCTGCTCTGTCTCCAACAGCTACGTTAAAAGAGTCCGTTGCGGTGGTAAAGTTTTGAGTGACAAGAGCGTTACGACCAATAGCAACACTACAACTACCTAGTGTGTCTGTACTTAAAGCTGCTCTTCCTACTGCAACATTGTTATCAGCGTCAGTGAGTGCATCACCAGCTAACCCACCAATCAAGGTATTATAAATCCCTGTGGTTACTGCTGAACCTGCACCATGCCCTACGGCAGTATTGTAACTGCTTGTTGCAGTTGTAAAGTTTTGGTTAAATAGAGTTCCCCACCCTACTGCAACATTAAAACTACCTAAAGTATCAGTCGTTAAAGCATAAGTACCGACAGCAACATTAAAATCAGCATCCGTTAAGGCATCCCCTGAGTTTGCGCCAAGTAAAGTGTTCTGAATGCCTGTGGATACTACATTACCTGCAAATGCACCAACCGCTACGTTATAACTGTTTGTAGCAGTCGTAAAGTTTTGGGCCCAAAGAGCTTCTTTACCAATAGCTACTGACCTGCTACCCAGTGTATCTGCACTCAAGGCTAAAGTTCCTATTGCTACGTTGTCGTCTGCATCAGTTAAAGCATCTCCTGCTAGACCACCCATAATGACGTTACGTTGACCTGTGGTTACTGCTTGACCTGCATTAAAACCTACTGCTACATTGTAAACGTCTGTAGCTGTCGTAAAGTTTTGTGTGCCTAAAGCTCCTTGACCTACTGCAACTGAGGCACTACCTAGTGTATCCAAAGTAAGAGCATCTCGCCCTATAGCTATATTATAATCAGCATCGGTAAGCGCATCTCCAGCTAAACCACCTATGAGGACGTTGCTAATGCCTGTGGTTACTGATGTACCTGCGTTATACCCTACTGCAACATTATATGTGCCAGCACCAGTAGTATCATTAAAGTTAGCTAAAGCTCTAGAACCGACTGCAACGTTATAAGCACCTGTCGTATTTGCTGATAATGTTTTGTATCCTATTGCTGTATTTTCACCGCCTGTCGTAAGTGCATCACCAGATAATCCACCAACTAAGGTGTTAACTTGGCCTGTGGTTACTGCTGTACCTGCCGCATAACCTACTGCTGTATTGTACGCATTTGTAGCTGTTCCATAGTTTTGAGTAGCTAAAGCGTCACTACCCACTGCGGTAGACCTACTACCTAGTATATTTGTTCCTAAAGTATTTTGCCCAAAAGCAGTGTTATCAGCACCAGTTGTATTAGCCCCTAAAGAGTTTCTACCAAAAGCATTGTTCTGATTAGCAGTAGTAGTTGCACCTAATGCACCATATCCAACCGCATTATTAGAAGTACCTGTTGTTATAGCATCTCCTGCGGCATAACCTACCGCCACATTCGCATCACCAGTCGTAATCGCAGTACCAGCTTCGTCACCCACAGCCACGTTGTAGTTACCGCCAGATTGTATTGAGTTACCTGCGTTGACACCTGCTCTAAAGTTAGATGTACCTGCTGAAGCAGTAATAATATCTGCACCATCTGCAAAGGTAACGTCTGCCGCAAAGTTAGCTGCACCATCTACGTCTACCACGTCTAGGTTAGTTGTACCGTCTACGTCTAAGTCACCATTAAAGTCTGCGTTTCCAGCGAGTGTTAACGTAGAAGCCATATCAACAGCACCATCAATGTCCACGACATCAAGGTTAGTTGTACCGTCTACGTCTATGTCACCACTTATATCCAGTGACCCAAAAGAACCTACACCTGTAGTAGTAATGTTGCTTGAGCCTGTATCTATAGTACCAAATCCAGATGTAATAGATCCTGAATTTAATGCACCAGTTGCAACAATATTACTGCCACCAACATTGTGACTAGAAAAATATGTAGACACAGTATCTACGTTAGTCATACGCATTGTACCACCATCGTTGATAAGAATACCATCACCTGAAGCTACAGCAGTTGTGCCTCTGGCAGTTCCACCGTCAATTAGATTAATTTCTTCTGGTGTAGAACTAATTTGCGTTGTTGTAGCTGCTGCTAATACTGGAATATAACCACCTTGATTAATTAGATATTGAGTATGGTCTGATGTTGGGTCTACTATACTAAGTGTAGTTTCGTTTGAATCTGCTGTAGCTCCTTCAAATATAACAGCATTTGAAGCTTCCATAGTAACTGTATCTGCTGTAGTAGTTGTTCCTGCTACAGTAAGTTTAGGAACTAATAGTTCTCCTGTACTAGGATTATATCTTAAAGCGCCTGTATCATCTAATAAACCGTTTGATTCATTATGGAAAACTACAGGAAAATTAGTATTTGCACTACTATCTGTAACTGTAGCTGTTGTAGCTAAAGTAGCAGTTGCAGCATTACCTGATGTATTTTGATTAAGTGTACCAACTGTAAAATCTAATGTATTATCTGAGTCATCGTAAGTAACTGTAATACCTGATTCACTATTAGAAGATACCATAGCTCCTACAGTATCACTAATTGTTTCTGCTAAAGCAGTTCCATTTACAGTAATTGCATCAGCTTCTAGTGTTCCATCAATATCTACATTACCTGAAATATCTAATTCAGTTGCAACTATTTTATTATTAAAAGTTGCGGCACCAGCTTCAGCCATATCAATATCAAGTGCAGTTATTACACTAGATCCATCAGTACCTTTTATTTTAAAGTTTTTATCAGCAGTACTTACAGTTAACTCTACGTCAGAAGAGTTATTAGAAATATCTAATATAGATGTCCCGCCATCTTTTATTACTACGTTTCCACCATCAGCATCAAGGTTAATATCGCCTGCAACATCAATTGTTAGATCACCTGAGCTTAAATCTATTTCTGTACCATCTATAGTTATGTTATCAACGTTTACAGCTCCGACAGTAATTGAGCCTGATAACGAAGCATAGGCATCTAACCAATCACTTCCGTTATAAACTTTCATACTGTTATCAGAACTATTAAAGTATAACGCACCAGTTACAAGTGAATTACCATCATTATCAGCTGATGGATTTGAACTTTTAGAACCTAAATATCTATCATCAAATGAATCAAAAGCAGCTTCAGCTGCATTTTTTGCTGTGGTAGCTGTTGAAGCACTAGTAGACGCATTAGATGCTTGAGTACTTGCTGTCGAAGCAGATGCTGCTGCTAGTGTCGCATGTTGTTTAGCAGAGTATTCTCCGTCGGCTACTACTGTACCTGCTGTAAAACTTGAACCACCACCTAATGCCCACGCCTTAGCTGAACCTGAACTTAAAGTTCCAGTATGAGCTGTTGCAGAGTTACTCGCATTAGTAGCTTGAGTTGTTGCAGTATCTTTATGACCTGATGCAGTTGATGCAGAACTTGCAGCTGACGTTGCAGAGTTTGCTGCTGCTGTTGCTGAACCACTTGCATTAGACGCCTGAGTACTTGCCGTTGATGCACTTGTAGATGCTTCACTAGCTTTTGTACTAGCTGTAGTAGCTGATGCCGCAGCCGCTGTTTCACTTGCAGATGCTGCTAGTTGAGATTGTTCTGCAGTTGCGTCTGTTACTGCACTTGCTGAAGACTCAGATATACTACCAGCTTGTGTAGTAGTATCAGATGAGAATAATCCACCGGGAGATAATTCACTTGTTGTTCCTGCCATAATAACCTCTTATATTAAATGCGAATCATAATGTGCTGTTATATTGCCACCACTATAATTACGACTATTGTCTTCTGCGTTAAGAGAATCTATTTCTTCAATAAACTTTGCTGAGTAAAGTTGAACCTGTGCAGGTTCATTAAGATAAGTAAATGCTTCTGATAATGCACCATATAACATTATTTTTTCATTACTATCTCTTAACCAGTTAGCTGCTAGTTTACCTAAGTAGAATCCAGTAGGTAACGCTGTAGTATTGTTACTACTAGTTACTTCAAAAATTTGATCTTCTAATGCTGGATCTCTAGTAAATACGTTTGGTCCTTCTGCTGGGTAACTAGCATCGTTAGTAGCTACCTTCATACCATTCATTAAATTAGTTTTAGTAGATCCTTTCCATAGATAAGCATTCTGTTGAAATGTATTATCTGATTTATGATTAGCAAAGTTACTAGTACTATGCCCATTACCAGATACTACTGAGTACCTTGCGTTAGCTTCTGGTAATCTTCTATAGTATAATAACTCATATAGCTCTCCAGCTTTTTGATCTGGAAATACTACAAGATCATTTCGTTCTCTTGTATAAAAATATCTTTGATCAGTATCCATCCAATCTTGATAAAAACTTTTAACATCTAATTTGCTAGCGTAAATATCATAATCAGAATATACATGATCTGAAGATTTCTTTCTTAGTTGTATAAACTCTATAGCATCACTAGGTATTGCTAATTTATTATTTGTTATTGTTGAGTCTATAGTAATTGCATCATATTGTTTTAAAAACTCTAATGCTGGAACTCTAAGTTTCCTATAAGCATTATCTGCTGCAAAGTTTATCATCGTCTTTATAGTTGCATATGATAATACTGATGTGTCTCTGTTAGACCAATCAGATACCATATCAACCATTTCTGTATACGTTGCCATGCTACTCCTCCTAAGTGCTAATGAGCAAGTATGGATACTCCGTCTTTATAATGTATTTAAGTCTTTTCATTTTGTCTTTATCTTTAAAGAAGTCCTGTGCATGTACGTCTAGTGAATGATTCTCTAATATTTCAATAGCGACAAGATCAGGTATAGTAAAAGCTTTACGCCAACCCATTTGCTTTTTAGCACCTGAGTTTAGTAATTGTTTATCATACTTTACTTCTTCTATGATTTTATCTACGTCTTGGTAGATTGCATAACGAGTGTCTTCAGGGTTATCTCCATACGATATAGATGCCTTAAAGTTCTCAGACTTATTTGTTTCTGGAGTTACTATCCATTTAGCCATTGTCCTCTCCTTCTATCTTAGGCGTCTAAACCAGTTGTCTGTTTATTTGTTATTGGAACAAATCTACCTGACTTACCGATATATCCTAAAGTTGCTTCGGAATACGTAGCGTTATCATTATCATCTGCTAATGGTGTTAAGTCAACACCTGCAGCGTTTCCCCCAAAGAATACTACCCTGCTTAATTCATAACCGCCACCTGAAGTAGCTACAGTTTGAAAAGCGCACATGTCGGCTGGTATATAATGTGTGGTATCATTATCAAAAGCACTTGCTACAGTGCTACCTGTTTTATTATAATATTGTATTACGTACATATCTTTCTCCTATCGATAATGTGAATAAAAAATAAAGAGGGGAAGATAATTCCTCCCCTCCTATATAACTTATGCTAATCCGTAGATAGCTCCTGAACCCAATGGGTTCTTACACTCTAGTGTACATTCTTCAACGAACATACCTACAGTTGAGTCACCTTTCTGACCAACTTCTACTTCCTGCATTGGACGTAGTGTAGCAATAGCCCACCACTGAGGATCGTAGATAAATGCAGCTTCGTTTGCAAGTGTGCCAAGACCCATGATGTAGTTTGGAACTACCATTAGATCTCCGAAGTCAGACATATAAACGTCTACAGACTGTCGTAGTTTTCCGTCTGCGTCCATATTTCTACGAACACCAGTGTCAGAAACCATTAGGTCTGAGAAGTCACGTCGTAACTTTGGTGACAACATTACACGAGAAGCATCACCACCTTCTTCGTAGATTGACTGCATTACTGCGTCAATGTCTGCGAGAGATAGTGCTACGTCGGTTACAGATGAACCAGCATGCTCAAGGTTTGAGCCAGCAGGAACTGTTGAACCTTCACCTTGATCTCCACCAGCTACAGCTGCAACACCGTTTCTTTGAACAGTTGATGCACCAGCAGATAGCCAAGAACGAAGTGTACCCATTGATCGGATATTAGTTCCTGTTACAGCAACGTTAGCTGTGTTTACAAGATCGCTCTCAACGTCACGTCGCATTTCTGTTCCGCGCTTCTTAAGTTGATATGCGTACTCGTCAGCAACACCAGCTTGATCGATTGCTCTACGTGTACCAGATACAGTAATTGTTTTACCATTAATCTGACATACGTTGCTCAAACGTGTACGATGACCGCCAACAGTTGTGAAACCTGCAGGGAACTCATTAGATGAGGCTGAAGTTCCAGCGTCTGCATAGTCAACACCTTCTGCGATTCTTGAATCTGCAGGTGCTGCTAGTGCATCTGTTTGCCATTCGTGACGAATTGCTGTTGCTTTTGTTTTACCAATAGATGCTAGGAATGGTGTTTCATCCCGTGTAATCATACTGATAAAGTTTGATAGGTCTTCACGTTGTGAGACCATTGCGTCGCTAGTGCCTGACGCTACGTCAGCACCACCACGACCGGTTGCTACGGCTCTTGAGCCGATTGTCTTTGCCATGATATACTCCTAGGGTGTCTAACCCTTAATTACAAATTTAGAGATTTAGAAGCAAGTTGTCTTAAATAAGCGTCTTGATCAGCTTTACTAGAACCTTGTTTAAACGCTCTAGCTTTAACTAATGACTCTTGATTTTGGACTTTCTTTTTAGCAGACACAGGTTTCTTTGTTGGCAAGGCTTTCTTCGCAGGTGCTGCTTTTCTTTTAGCCGCTCCTTTTGTGACGCCTTGTTTCAGTCTCCTGTAGTCGTCAACAAATTTAACAATAACAGGATCTGTAATTCTATCTAAAGCTGCAGGATTAATTCCTTCTGCTATAGCAAAATCACGGATCTTATTTGCAACGGATTCATTAAAGTCAGGTATTAAACCAGGTATTGCTTCTTGAAACTGTTTGATTTCTTTTTCAAATGTTTCTTTAGCAATTTTCTCCTTATGTTCTTCTGCTGCCTTTAACATTCCTTCGCGTTGATTACGAGCTTTCCAGTATTTCTGCTGTGCTTGCTCGCGTTTATCTTTAAGTTCGTTAACTTCAAAAGTATCACCATCATCTCTAGCTTTTTGAATCTTAGCTTCGATGTCATGATATTCTTTAGCGAATGCTTGTTCAGTCTGGCCTACAATTGCACTAGAAGCTAAAACAACTTTATCAAGTTCTTCTAGTTTTTCTTGGCGTTCTGCATCCAGAGCTGCGCGTGCTTCTCCGAGTTCACGACCCTTTTTAGAAAGACTTTGTTCGGTTGTGTAACCTTTAAGTAGGTCACCAAAAGATACTGCGGTTTCTTCTCCATCTATTTTGACAGACACCTGTGCATCTAAGTCCAAGTCGTCAGCTGTGTAAACTTCAGCTTCTTGGGTAGCGGCTTCTTCAGCGGCATCCTCATCTGAGTCCTGCTCTTCAACTACTTCGACTTCCTCACCTTCATCTTCACTAACGGCTTCTTCAGTATCTTGGTCTTCTTGTTCAACTGCTTCTACCGGGCCATCTTCGACAATCTCTTCTTCTGGTAGCGGTACAATTCCAGCTTGCTGCGCAAGTTCAGAATTTGCTAGTACGGCATCTAAGAGTTGTTTTTCAGATTGACCATCAACTTGAACGTCATCCGTGCTGGGTAGAGATTCTTCGTTGTCCATTTATTAACCCTCCTTCTTTTTAGGTGCAGGTTTTGCTTTAACTACCTTTACAGTATCAGCTTTCTGTTTAGCTGCTTTTTCTGTATAAATTGGTAGTAAACTGTATAAAGCTAAAAGCTGATCTGAATTCATTTTCATCTTTCCAGATGATCTCATTGAGTCATGCTCAAGAGTGTTGATAATGTCTTCACAGTTTTTAACTAATATTTCATAATCAATTAAACGCATTGTTGTCCTCCATTTCCTTCATGTGCGGTATGTTTTTACCTAACTGCTCTGCTTGTATTAGTCGTGACTTAACGTCACCAAGTGCAAGCGCACTATTATATATAAACTCACGGTGTTTTATTTCATGTGGCGCAGTCTTTAACCACTCTACAAAATAATCTACAAGTAGATCACCGTAAGCGTTATTGAAAAAGTACTCCCGTTCTCGCGAAGAAAACTCTGCTTTATCCAAAGCTTCCTGCGCAATTATATCTGGGTGGACTTTATCGCCCAGCTTCTTCTCAGCTGCTCTACGATATTTATCCATTATACTTTATTAAGTTACTAATGTCAAGTAAACAATCTCTCCAGACTGCGCTGCAGTACCGTGAGGTGTTGATAAAACAGTTAGCGTTGTTGCGCCGTTGTTTAACCCTGTAATTAGTTTAAAACTTTTAGCATCACAGTACTGATCTGTTAAAACAACTGATCCTGCTGTAGATACTTTAAATGTTATTGGTGCGTCACTATCGTTTGCGACTATGACTTTACCTCCGCCAGAACCGCCTGCAGTTGTGATCGTCCCTGACTGTGTACCGCCTATGCCAGCGGCTGTTAATGTTACTGTTGCCATTATTGAGCTCCTAAATTGTCAGGCCCAATCTCAGGCCCTGGTTGTTGTGGCTGGGATTGTTGCCCTTCGCCAATTAGCTGTTTTGCCATCATTATAATAGCAGAGTAATCAGGACGCGGACCTAAGTCTAATCCTTCTTTACCAGCTTCTAGTTTTAATTTCTCCCACTCTTGGAAGTGTCTATCAATAGATACTGCTAATTGTTTAGCATTATCATCATATGTGTTTTTAGTCTGTGCTTGTGTAAAGCTTATATTAGCAGATACTTGCTCTGCTTCCGCAGCAGCTTTCTTAGCTTCTAAATCAGCAGTTTGTTTAGCTTGTGCTGATTGCTCTTCTAATGCTTTAGCAGCTTTATCTTTAAATTCATTTGTTGTATAGTCTTCTAAGAAATCATTTGAATCTAATCCTAAGTTTTCTATTAACTTAGTAGCTAACACTGCGGGTGCTGTTGGTTTAACAATCATACCCTGACCTTGCTCGTTAAGTTTTGGAAGTATTTCACCACCAACTTTACCTAACTTAGCAATCATATTTTGATTAGAGTTTTCTCCTATATCTAACTGTACATCACATTCCATATCATTAGGAAGATCTGTAGGGTTTATAGAATAAAATACTCCGTTATCAACTAGACCTATATTCTTGTCTAATGAATCACGCATACAATGGTATACACCTTCAATAAGACGTTTAACTCCAGTTTCAGCAAATCGTCTAGCAATGTGCTGTATACGCTTTTGACTAGCAGTTTGTACTGCAGCTACTTTAGCTTCAGAGTTACCAGATATATACAACGCATCGTTTAATCCTTGAGCAGCTTTACTCATACCTGTTGCTTGTTCTTTTATAACTTGCAAATGGTTTAATAAAGGTACTGTACCTTGAGCCATAGCTTCTGGAGCCATTGCTGCAACTGCACCATTAGGATTACCGTTAGTCGGTATAATCTGTTTAGGTCTCATATTCTGTAATGCAGAGAAGTCCACAACGTTTGGATCAGCAAGCTTAGGAGAGTAGTTAGTTAAGTATGTATTCTCAACAAATCCTCTTAATATAGCTGTTGATGCAAGCGTTGCGCTTCGAGTAAAGTCTGCCATGGACAAACCATAAAACTCATGTGGAATATCAATAGGTGTAATAGATGCAAGCGGAACTATATCAACATCTTCTTCAAACAAAATATGTTTGCCTGCGATTATGACATGTTTTAGTTCTGCTATACCATCACCGTCTCGGTCTACGTTTATCCAACATTCTGTTATTGTTACAGGTCTACTAGCTTCTAATGCGTAACCGCCTTCACTTTCAGAAGACCCTTTCCAATATTCTTGGCCAGTAACCATTTTACGTGAAGATACTTCTTCAGAGTAACTGGTTCCACCTAACCATGTTTCGTCGTTATCTAACTCAGCCCACTCATCTTCGTTTAGATCATCAGCCCACTCAGGCCAATACTTTCTAATTTCAGATCTAGTCATTTCAGATTGAATACCTACAAAGCTAGCATCTTCTATAGTTGCTGCATCACGAGATATTCTAAATGCTTCTGGTGGGACATTGTCTATTTTAACTCTAGACTTATTATTCTTTCTCCTAATTCTTACATTAGTGTATACTAACATTGCATTAGGATCTTGCCCGGCAAACGGATCAGAGACACCTCCCATTTTGTTTTCAAAATTAAGGTCACCAATGATCTCTACATTATCGTCCGCAAGAAGTAAGTCAAGTTTATCTTGATCTATTTCATCATACTCTTCTATTTTATAATGGAAGTCTTCTATATAGTCCCATCGGACTACACCGTTCTTCCATAGAAGAGCAGACTTAAACCAAGTCTGAATTAACTCCCAACCTCTATTCTGTTTAAAGATTGCGTAGTTAGTAATTAGACTTGCGTTATGTGCATTCTTAAATGCCGTAGCATTATCGTCCATAGGAAGAAATCGAGCAAGCTTACCATTAGCGAGAAATAAATCTGCTAAAATAGCGGTATAAGCTTCTACAACCTCAGTCGTTGATGTATCAACAATAGTAGATACACCCTGCGGAGCGAGATGAAAATCCGGGACACCTGCAAATTCATATGTAGATCTCTGTCTTTCTTGAGTAAGATCAGATGAATTAAGCCAGTCACCTGTAGAATTTTCAATCCCTGATACTATTAAATTATGTAATTGTTCGTCAGTTACTTTTTCTTTATATCCTGCATTAGCCATTTACGGAACCTCTCGACCACGTTGGTGTTTTAGTTGTTTGTAAATCGTCCACAGAATACTTACCTGCTTTAGGCATTTCACGTATTTCTTCTTTACTTTCTTCTTCAGGCTTAACAGCCTCTTGTATATATCTTGACATAGTAACCTCCTAGGTTCTATCTATCTAACAGGCTACTAGCCTTATTATGTGGTGGTCTATCCGCTGACTACCACCGGAGCCGTGAGGACATTGCGGAAACTTAATCTGAGAGTGGGTTATCCAAAGCTTCTTGTAACCTTTCGGTTAGCTTATCTTCTAACTTCCTCATATTAGAATCGATTCTTTCTTCGGTTTCTCTCAATGTATTCCTCACATCTTTCTCAGTTTCTCTATTTAAAGACTCAACTTCTCTGAGAGATGCAGTGGTATCTTTTTGTAATTCGTTATTAGCAGTTAGCATATTCTCTAAAGTTGCATCTATTAATAGTTTAGTTTCTCTAACACTATCTATAGACTTTTCAACTTTAGAATCCATCTTATCAATATAGGCCTCTAGCTTCAGGATGTCTTCTCGTAAGTCATCTTTAATATCACGCGTATAGTCAATCGCTTTATCTAACTTAGTTTGAACAAGAGTATTCTCTGACTGTATAGAGCTTATATCTATATTCTGTATAATTTCCTTCATGTCCATATAGTCTTTATAAAACTCAAAGCCACCCCATAGTCCGCCGCCTAGCGTACCTAGTAACGGTAGTATAAGCATTATCTTGCCGCCTTTAATCTTAGTGCCAGCAATTTCTACTTCTGCCATTGTGCCCTCCTAGTTTTCAAAAGACAATTGTCTTAATTGATTTATCTCTTGTTGTAACTTCATAACTTCTAACTGCTTCTTCTGTAACTCAAGTTCGTACAGACGATTACAGTCAATACGATTCTTTGCTCGCTTTCCAAGCGGTATTGTTATCTTAGAGTACACTCCGATGTCACCTACTTGCTGGCGACTTGAAGTACCTCCTTGAATAATTCCAGTCACTCCAAACTCAATGTTCGTTGCGGAGCCTATTGCATTACTACAATCTAATTCACCAGCTCTAAACTTATCTGCTTGGAAACTTGTAGTAGAGTTAGGTAGCGCTAAGCTCAAAGAGTTAGACATAGAGTCTGCATAAGTTCTACTATAACTACAACTACAAATAACAGTGACTAGTAAAAGTAGTAAGTATATCCTCATTTACTTGTCCTTTATTTTTGAACAAACCCTCGACGTTATTAAAGAAATTTGATCAGTTTGCTTAAAGAGTTTTGATTGTGTACAAATATATACAGCTCGATCTATATCATTAGATCTAATATACACATCAAATATCTTTGATTTATTATATCCTACCTTTATAACCTTAGATGAAACTGTAGATATAGATGATGAAGCAAACGGAATAGGTTTAAAATCTGATGTAAATACCTCTATTAGATAATAGGAAACGTCTTGTCTCCTATTAAACAGTTTCATTTTAGCAGATGATACACCGTCTATATAAGAAGATTTCAACTGCGGATATGCCGGTGTCATTTCGTGTGCGTGAGCCGTGGTACAAAAAACAAAACATAAAGCTAATATTACTTTGCTATACATTCTGCTACAATCAACGCCGTATAGTTACCTGCAGGCAATGATTTTGTAGAACCATAGCTTGCTTCTGACTCAACAGTAAACCAAGTAGATCCTGCTAATGTCATATTAAATTCTGTTACGTTATTGTAAGTAACCTTTGCCGCTTCATAAGCAGACATAGCGGCTACCCCTACTGCTCCTACCGTAGTACTGCCTGTCCATGAGACTGCGTCTGTCAACGTAGGGCTAGATGAAAAACTATTAGGGTGTGTGAACTTTGTTTTATAATAGTCAGCTTGCGCAATATCCACGCGAATGCTAGCTTTGACTCCGCCATCAGATGGCTTAGTAGTCAGTTTGTACGGGAGTGGGTGTCCATATACACCTGCTGTTTCTGTCCATATAGAACATTTAGGTTCTACTACACCGCTTATAGGTGAGTCAACTGCCATTGCAGCGGTCGCTGGCATTAAGAACGCTAACGCTGTTATTGTTTTAATATCCATGTTATCTCCATTTATTTATATTGAGAGCGAACCATTGTTCTATGAACCTTATCTTGAGCAAGGTTTCTCAACGCTTTAAAATTATCTACAATGATACCATCTTTTAACTCAACAGTTTCTTCATAAGTTCCACCATTTATTGTTGTTCCATAGTATGCATCTAGGGTTCCTGCTGACATCATCTGCGTCATCATCAACAATTGTCTTGTTGGATTAGCGATCTGTTCAGCTGCACCTGCAACCGCAAGTGCTTTCTCTATTTTTAATTCTTGTTCCTCTTCTTCTTCTTTAGCTTTCTCTTCTTTTTCTTCTTCCTCTGCAGCTTCTGCTTTCTGATCTAACTGAAATTGTACCCAGTCGTCATAGTAAGGATCATTAATATCTGGTTCATTATCTATTAAACCATTATCAAGAAGATATTTCATAAGAGCATCTTCATAGCCTGGACAAGAAGAATCTGTTAAAGGTATTGCACATGTATCGTACATATAATTATAAGCAACAATAACATCACTTAGTTCTCCGTCACCATCTATATAAATACTTCCATTTCCAAACGACGTACCTAATGTTGGTGTAATAGTATCAAACCCTAACTTTGTATTGCTAGGTATTTGATCCCAGTTATCATGCCGTTCGTATATATTACCTACACCATTAGTATTTTTATTAACTATAGATACTGTAGCATCTGTATTAGAATCTTTAGTTATAGTATACTTATGATATATACCTTGAACTTTTAATCCTGCTTCAGGTGGTAATACCTTTGTCATATCCCAGTTATAACCACTTGTAGTTACATTATTCGTTCTTTCGTATATAACATCAGATAAGCAGTAAGAGGAGAGCAAGCAAACCGCCGATGCCAGCAGCACCTTTGGCAGTATTTTTATCTTCATCTGACCACTCCTTATTCTTTCCTGTTTTAGCTCCAGGTATTAAATGTGGATTATTGTTCCATGCTTCTTTAGCTGGACTACCTACGAGTCCATCGAACGGACAGGGTGTCCCGGCGTTCATCATACTCGCAAAAATTCGTTTATCTTGGCACATCACTGAAACAGCTGCCACCTTCATCCCCATATCGTATAATACCTTAGCATTTTTTAGTCGCTCACAGTTCATATCTCTAACTGTAGCACCTGCGCTAATTCCTAGTATTTGTGTTTGCACTGCACCGGCTACACCTACTGTACATAAATCTGAATTAGAGTTATTAATGGTTGGCGACATAGCTGATGGTGGTGGTGACTTAACTGTAGTTTCTGATGACATAGTAGAGTTAACATTAGAGTTAGTATTACTATTTGTCTCAATACAGTTTGCATTTGTACTGCTATCACAGCCTTCTGCAAGGCCTATGCTTGCTGCAAACAAATAAAGAAGTAATGTTAGCATAACTGTTTTAAGTTTTAAATATTTCATTTTAAGTGTCCTCTGGTATCATAAAGCACCACGTCTTAAGTGATGACGCGTTATCTGGCTTATACTCCCATAGCTTTCTATTAACCTCTTGCTTAGTTTCAAAGCAAGCTTGGTAGCTCGGCTGTATGTCTGGATATACTCTCACACTACAGTTTCTATCCAAGTCTGTGCACAACAGTGCTAATACAAAATACATGCTGCGCTCCCTAGGTTTTGAGTTCTAAAAGGAGAGTATACTAACAATTGTACCACCTTAATTGAAACAGTGGTTCTTGATTAAAATCTTCTACGACTCTAACACAATCCATTGGTACAATTCCTTCTAAATAATGGTCTATTAACTGATTAGCTATTTCTTCTTCATGGTTTACTATAACCACTTTGTGTTGTCTGGTTCCCATTCTGCTGTCCTCTGTGTAAAACTTATGTTTCTAGTTGTTAATCGATCCCAGTGTGTACGTAAAACTTCTGCGCATATGGCTAATGATATAACCATATCGTCGTAACATCCTGGCGCCGCCTCCGTTTTTCCGGTATCGGTAGATATATACTCCTTCAGCTCCTGTATTAACTGCGGGGAAGGTATCATTATCTCCTCGTTTTCTATAAGGTTCTTTAAATTTCCTATAATTGCTGGCTTAGTACCTGTTGTAGTCCTAAATCCTAGCCTAGTACCCTCTTCGTTACTCACATTAGCGATCTTAGTCTGTCTATATAGGTTAATATAGTCCATTGACTCCAGCTTCTGCAGGGTTGCAATGCCCATTGAGTTAGATTCTACAGCTAATAGTGAATTATTGTAGTATCTACCTAGGTAAAACAGTAACTCTCCCCACATTGAGGGGTCGATACGGTTATTCCTGTAGGTTGCTACCACTTCTCGCTGCTTATTCATAACAACACAAGCAGAATAGTCTTGACCTACGCCTAAACAGACATCTGCCCCTATAACGTAGGGCTCTTCCCACTTAGGAAAGTCGTATATGTAGAGGTTTCCTTCTCTATGTTCGTCAAACATCTTGCTGTGCGGGTCCCATTCTGATCTTCGCTGCTGTGGTTTTGGTAGTAAGGCATCCAAGCGCTCCATATTGAACACGTTAGATCCACTAACAATAAACGCTTCGTCAGCTGTTGCTGGGTATTCCTGTTGAAACTTAAGTTCTCCGCCTTCGGCAATCTTAAGTCTTCTCCAATATAGTTGGTCATTATCTAATCCGTACTTTTCTACTAGTGTTTCTTCCTCTATAGTTAACTGCATACCCTCAGGGGCTTGCCTTCTGTATTCATCTGTAATATACCAAGGAAGAAAAATTGGCATATATTCGTTCTCACCATTACAAGCACCCTTCCAGAGCCTATAAAACTCCCCTTGAGCACCATTAGCTGTCGACTCTAGTATAACTTCAGTACCTTCAGCTGCGGATATACCTTGAAACAAACCAGCTAAGATCTTCTCATCGTGCTGCCAGAAAGCAATCTCTGACAAATGTGCTATGGTTGGTGTTGTTCCTCTACCTGCCTCTGGCGATCCTGCTGTATATAATCTATAGGACGCCGTTGCATCCTTGTCAGGCATAGCTGGACTATTAATAATAATCTCTTTAGCATTTGAGCGTAACTCCGTAGGCGACAAATCACCATCTATCTGCTTAATTAAATTCTTACTGAGAGCAAAGAGAGCATCCGATGTAGCAGAGTCGTGGGCCATAACAACTGATCTAGCATAAGGAGTAAAGTAAGATTTCCAAAATACCCGACCAGCGCAATAGGTTGAGATTCCCTGTTGCCTGGCCTTAAGTATAATAGCTCT
>VTLG01012733.1_pt1 | contig 60149 bp, 63 predicted proteins | sample 4694571 | NCBI WGS metagenome assembly VTLG01 (sample SAMN12604809, study PRJNA352737) | marine metagenome | biome: ENVO:00000447; feature: ENVO:00000209|ENVO:00000569|ENVO:01000036; material: ENVO:00002151; isolation source: viral sequences binned using virsorter ...
CCCCCCCCCCCCCCCCCCCCCCCCCCCCCCCCCCCCCCCCCCCCCCCCCCCCCCCCCCCCCCCCCCCCCCCCCCCCCCCCCCCCCCCCCCCCCCCCCCCCCCCCCCCCCCCCCCCCCCCCCCCCCCAAAAAACGGCCCCCTCTCTTCATATATAAAATAGGGGACTCTCTTAAATTTTGAAAATTTTGAATTTTACAACTTTTACTTCGGAAACTGTACCAATTTTGTCACTATTGCATAAATTTTAAAAATATGTTACTAATAGAATCTATTAGATTCAATCAGTCTTAAATTTAATTTTAAATATTTTTATTTTTATCTTAGTTACTAATATTTACTATTAGTTACTATTAGTTACAAATAGTTACTATTAGTTACTAATATTTACAAATAGTTACTATTAGTAACTAATAGATACTATACATATGGATATTCCTAAACCTCATATATTATATGGTCGTCTGTCTGATATAGATCTAAAAGATCTTATTAAAGAGACTTCTTCTGGTCGTAAGAAGAATTCAGCTGGTCGTGATCTCAAAGAGATGCGTGACGAATATTACCGTAGAAAAGAGGAAGGACTTGTAAGAAGAAGAAAAAATTCTTATAATAAAGATATTATGTTAGAAAGACCAATCGAAGGCCAACCTTTCAAAAAAGGAAAATTTGTAGCTGGAATGGCTCCGAAACAGGAAAAGTTCTGTATGGAATATATGGCAACGGGAGATGCTCTTGTTGCATATAAAGCAGCTGGTTACAAAGAAGGAAAGAATGTATCGGATACAAGAAGGAGAGCTTATGCTTTGTTGTCTAAACCGAAGATAAACCAGCGTATAAAGGACATTCGGGAAGAAGCCATGACGAAAATGGCTTGGAACGCTGACAGGGTTATGGACAGATTGGATGAAGTTTATCAACATTCTTTGTCTAATAGTGACTATACTAATGCCAACCGTGCAGTTGAGTCTGTAGCCAAGCATCTGGGAATGTTTGTTGAAAGATCTGAACAAAAGATTAATATGGCACAGTCTCTGGATGGAGGATCTGATAAGGAATCGGTCCAGAAAGATATAGAGAAACTAGCTGAAATTGCTGGTCTGAAAGTGATTTCAGGGGGAAAAGACAGTAAAAAATAAAAATAATATTATGAATATATCTGAATACAAAGACTTTATTAATGTAAGTAGTCCAGAAGATGATGATCCTGACCAACGGCTCAATCTCTCTCTGAAGATCCCTTACCTTCCTCATCTTCATTCAGCAGGAACAAAAGGATTTAGTCAATGTATGGATAGGGTTCAGTTCATGGTAGAAAACTGGCACTCAGCTATATGTTCTCACCCAACCCTGAGAAATCCTGATCCTGAATTTGATAGACATAGGGAACTGGTTGCAAACATTTCCCATAATATATTTGTTCTTTATTCCATGTTGAACGAATACGAGATAAAAGAAGAACGTCCCTTTAATTCCGTACAGTAGTAAGTACAGTAACTTGGAAACTATAAATCCTACATCACCATCATCCCCACCACAGTCTACTACTACTACTATTCAGGACATGGTTCATGCCCGTGAACAGCTCTATAATATTGTCATTGGTTCCGCAAAAGACGACTTCCTGACTTTTGTCCGTCTTGTTGCTCCCCAGCTCATAGCTGATTTTAAAATGGGGCGGCACATAGAATTAATCTCCAGTAAGCTCCAACAGATTAAAGAAGGAACAATCAAGAGACTGATGGTCTTTCTTCCCCCTCGAAGTTCCAAGTCTGTTATTTGTTCCAAGCTGTTTCCAGCCTGGTACATGGGACTTAACCCCAACCATGAGATACTTTCTGTTTCCCATTCAGATCAACTGGCTTCAGATTTTGGTCGGGCTGTGCGGGATGTGGTCAATTCAGATGTATTTAAAACAATTTTTCCTGGAGTTCTTCTTCGTTCTGATGTCAGATCCGCAGGAAAGTGGCAGACAAACCAGAATGGAGTTTATGTAGCAGCTGGAGTTAAGACCCAGATTGCAGGTCGTGGTGCCCACGTTGCCATACTTGATGATGTTATGTCAGAAGAAGATGCCTTTTCCGCAGCAGGAAGAAGGTACATAAAGGAATGGTACCCAGCTGGACTGCGTACCCGTTTAATGCCGAATGGTTCTATTGTCATTATTAATACACGTTACCATGAAGATGATATATGTGGATGGTTACTAGGAGCAGAAGCAGATGAAAGTATAGATGCCCAGCTTAATCCTTGGGAAGTAATCAAGATCCCTGCTTGGCTGGATGAACATGCAGCTAAACTTCTCAACCTCCCTGTAGGAAGTTCTTATTTTCCTGAATGGAAACCAGATAACATTCTTAAAGGAGATGAACTGGAGATTAAGAAACATAATGGTACCCGTTACTGGCAGTCTCTCTATATGCAAGATCCAACACCAGCAGAAGGGGGTATTCTGAAAAAGGAATGGTTCCAACAATGGAAAGACCATGATCCTCCAGAATGTGACTTTATTGTCCAGACAATGGATACTGCTTTTTCAGCCAAGACAACAGCTGATTATTCTGTTATGCAGACATGGGGTATATTTGAAAAGTATGAAGTCGATAGTCGAGGAAAAGAAGCTCTGATTCCCAATCTTATTCTTTTGGGAAATGTTCGTAAAAGGTTTGAATATCCTGAGTTACGACAGACTGCACAAGAGGAGTTTGAAAAACACGATCCAGACATTATAATAATAGAGAAGAAAGCTTCTGGTCAGTCGCTTATTCAGGATTTGAGAAGGGCAGGTCTTCCCGTATTGGAATACACGCCTGATCGTGATAAAGTTACTAGGGCCAATGCTGCAACACCTTTTTTAGAATCGGGACGTATATGGTTACCTTTTACAAAACCTTGGTCCTTAGAATTGATTGAAGAAGCAGCTGGGTTCCCTAACGCTCGTTACGATGATCAAGTTGATGCAATGGTTATGGCAGTTCTTTATATGAGGGATGCGTGGAAAGTTTCACATCCTAGTGATCCTGATTATGATGAAGATGAAGATAGAATAACTTATAAATCACCTAGGAAAGGTTATTGGAGGTTTTAATAAAATGCCAGGTATGTCAAGAGTCGGACTCTCTCCCGCTGAAGAAAGTCGCGCAGGTGTTCTTTCAGAAGCAAAACGTCGTCGCTATAAAAAAGGCGGCAAAGTTAAAAAACAAGGTTACAATGCCCGTAAAGATGAACAACTAGGCATGACTCGTGGTAAAGAGTCAGGTAAGAAAATGTCTATGAAAGGTCGTCGGGATGTAGCTAAAGCAACACGAAAACCCAAGGGGTCTTATGGATTTTCTAAAACAAAGAAGAAATCCAAACCTCGTGGAGTTGGTGCTGCTACTAAAGGATGGTAAATTCTTCTAAGATTAAACATGATCTTGTTCGTCCTGTTCAAAAGGACTATAAAAATAGCAGTGATTACTTTCAAGCTGTTTGTAAGTATATTGTCTTAAAATTTGAGGATACCTATAAAAATGAAAAAAGAGATCACAGTTAATGCTGGTGGACAAGTTAATCAATCTAATGTAACAACAGTTACAAATACTGAAATTAAAAAGGAACCTCCTTCTATTGAAGTCGGTCCTGTCAAAGTTTCCCATGATAATATGTGGATATCAGTAGGTGTAGTTGCTGTTATGATTATTGTCTATGTTGTTTTTAGACATTTCAAGAGAAATAAAAAGTAAAACAACAGTGGCTAAAGAAACCAAAAAAAAATCTCCTTTGGGAAGTGGTAAAAGATTTAAAAAACTTGCTTCCGATTTAAAGAAAAAAGGAGCTAAAGATCCTAAAGCCCTTGCTGCTTATATTGGACGTAAGAAGTACGGTAAAAAGAAATTTGCCGCTTTAGGTCGTAAAGGAAAAAGGAAGGGTTAAGTGAGGTAAGAGCATGGCTGTAGAACGAAGTCCCTTTCAAGTTCTTCCCGGTGGACTTGCTGGAGGAGAAACTGAAGATATTTCCGAAAACATAGAAATAGAAATAGAAAGTCCTGAAGGAGAAGTCTCTCCTCTTGTAGATGAAAATACTCTGGCTTTACTGGCTGGGGAAACAGACCACTATGCCAACCTTGCTGAACTGATTGATGAAGATGAACTTGAAAGTATCAGTAACATGGCGCAGGAGCAATATGAAGCTGATAAGTCTTCTCGTGAAGAATGGGAAAGTACCTTTGAAAGAGGGTTCGATCTTCTTGGTTTGAAACTACAGGAAACAACAGAACCTTTTGAAGGAGCTTGTACAGCTGTTTCACCTATGATTATAGAATCAGCTGTTAAATTTCAGAGTAAAGCTTCAACAGAATTATTTCCAGCATCAGGTCCAGTTCGTACACAAATCGTTGGTGATGTTAATCCTGAAAAGGAATTACAGGCCAACCGTGTCCAGAACTTTATGAATTATCAGTTAACCGACCAGATAACAGAATACTTTGATGAATTTGAACGGATGTTATTTCATCTTCCTCTTGTCGGAAGTGCCTTTAAAAAAGTTTATTATGACCCATCACTGGAGCGACCCTGTTCTGAATTCGTTCCAGTAGATCAGTTCTACGTTTCGTATAATGCACCTGACTTACGAAGAGCGGATCGTTACACACACGTAATCCACCGCTCACCAAATGATTTAAAAAAAGAAACAGCAGCAGGTCTTTATCGGGACGTAGAACTGCCTCAAGCTCAACCTCCTGATCCGACTATGTTAGGACAGAAGATTGACAGGATTATGGGGGTTTCCCCTTCAGCTGATTTTGATCCTCAGTATGTTCTCCTTGAACATCATTGTTATCTGGATCTTCCTGAACCTTTTAATAGTGAAGACGGTGTTGCTTATCCTTACATCACAACTATAGAGGAAACTTCAGGGAAAGTTCTGGCAATCAGGAGAGGCTGGAAACAGGATGATCCCAGAAAAGAAAGAGAAAGTTGGTTTGCCCATTACAAGTTTGTTCCTGGTTTTGGATTCTACGGTCTAGGGTTAATTCATTTACTGGGTAACTTAACCATGTCAGCCACAGCAGCTCTGAGAAATCTGGTTGATGCTGGACAATTTGCCAATCTACCAGGTGGATTTAAAGCTCGTGGTGTCAGGGTTGTCGGAGGTAACGATCCTATCAGTCCTGGTGAATTTCGTGAGGTAGAAGCAACAGGAATAGATCTTCAGAAATCTATTGTTCCTCTTCCTTACAAGGAACCTTCCCAGACTTTATTCCAGATGCTGGGTTTCCTGACAACAGCAGGACAAAAATTTGCAGATACAACAGATCAGGTTGTAGCTGATTCAACAAATTATGGACCTGTAGGAACAACAATGGCTCTTATTGAAGCCAGTGCCAAGTTCTTTTCAGCTGTTCATAAAAGATTGCATCATAGTCAAAGAGATGAATTCAGAATATTGGCAAGGATTAACTTTGAATTCCTTCCCAATGAATATCCTTATGATCTTCCTAATCAACAGGGAAATGTACTCAAGCAGGATTTTGATGGACGTATTGATATCATTCCTGTTTCCGATCCAAACGTACCCTCTTCGGCTCATCGTTTGGCAATGGCCCAGATGGTTCTTCAACTGGCAACCCAAGCTCCACCAGGTATGTACAATATAGAACAGGTACACTTGTCTATTTTAAATGCAGCTAATATCCAGAATCCAGAAAGGTTCTTTGCCCAACAGCCTAACCCCCAACCTAATGATCCCATAACAGATATTCAAATGGCTTCAATGGGGATGCCGATTAAAGCTTTTCCAGAACAGGACCACAAGGCACATATTGCTGTGAAAACATCTTTTATAGAAGATCCCTCCTTGGGTGAAAATAAAATGATGGCTTCTGTTGTTCCTGTTCTTCAGGCCAATATTCGAGAACATATGGTTATGGAATATGCTGAAGAAATGGCTGGATTGGTACAGATGGGAGCACAACAGGCTGAACAGCAGACAGGTCAGGTTTCTCCTGAAGTTATGTCTCAATTGACAATTAATGCAGCACAGCAGGTTCTTCAGGCTAATCAAGGTGGATCAGGAAGTATCCAAAGTCTTGAACAACAGACTATTCAACTTGAAAAAGCTAATCTCGAACTCAAGCATAAAGGTATGCAGATTGAAGCAACCAAGGATGCAGCTGAACTGGCTATTAAAAACCGTGACCTTGATATTAAGGAAATGGAACTTCGACTTGATGCTTCTGAAAAAGTTTCCAATAAAATGGATAGAGATGTTGATCGTAAGCTTCGTGCTCTTAAAGATGCAGGATCTCTTAACCAAAAAGAACAGGATTCAGTTCGAGCACAGAATACCAAGATTGTTATTGAATCCTTGCGTAACATGATGCGTGAACGTGAACTCATGTTAAAGGAAAGAGAAGCCAAGGCAGAAGGTGATTATTTTGATTATGCACAAGGCGGTCCTGTTAGATTTGCTTTAGGAAGTGCTGTACCTGGTGGACCCAGTAGAGCTGTTCAAGCTATTATGGAAAGATTAGGTATTCCAAGAGAAGAAGCTGAAATGATTGTAATGAGTATTCAATCAGGTCAAATTGATCCTCGACAGGCATCTCCCCAAGAAAGAGAAATAATTGCTAGTGTACAGGAAGAAATTGTTCAGGAACGTCCAATGACTCCAACTGGCCCAGTTCGTAGAGAAACACCTCAAGAAATGGGAAGACGACAGGTCGAAGAAGGTCAAATGGCAGGAAGAGAAGCAAGAGTATCAGGGGAAGAAAGAGGGAGACTTGCTGCTGAAAGAGGAAGAAGAAGAGGAGAAGAAATTGTTGAAACAGCAATAGAACAGCAACAACCACAAACTGTTCAGCAAATTTATACAGAACCTAAATCTGAAATGTCGGAAACTGAAAAAGAAATAAGAAGTGCTGTAGATACTTTAAAACAAAATCCAGAGGAAGAAGCTATGACAGGTCCAGATATAGATTCTACAGCAGAAGAATTTATTAAAACTGAAGAAGGTTTTAAAGATAAAAAATATAGCGATGTTGCAGGAATTGAAACAGTAGGTTATGGAACAGCTGCAACTTCAGGTCGGGATATTCCTGATCAAGTGACAGAAGAACAGGCAACAGCATATCTCAGGGAAGATCTTGGAAATGCTAGTGATGTCTTAGAAAATAATGTTAATGTAGATCTGAATAAGAATCAGTCAGCTGCTTTAAAATCTTTAATTTATAATGTAGGACCAGAGGCATTTAAAAAGAGTAAAGCATTAGCAGCTCTTAATGCAGGAAATTTTGATTTAGCTGCTGTTGAATTTTTCGATCCAGATAGAGGTTTTACAAAAGCAGGTGGACGTAAAATACAAGGACTTGTAAACCGAAGATTAAGAGAATTAGATTTATGGAATAGAGCTTAGATAATTAAATTATGAAAAAACTATTATCATTATTTATTTTAGGAATATTTATATATTTAGCTATTCCTTTTAAATCTTCTCACAGTCAGATGAGTCCCGTGCCTTATTTTACTATTCCTATATTTGTTTGTGGTCCTTTTGATAAAGTAAAAAAAGATCTCATAGAGGAACACGGAGAAAAGGAAATTTTCAGAAGAGGTTTCAACGGTGGTGATACAGAATTTATATATTTTGAAAATATGAAAGAAAAGACATGGACATTAGGTATTAAAGGTCCAAAGAATAATTTCTGTCTTGTTTTTATTTCTGATTTAAAATATACTGATGGAAAACAAGACAAAAAAGGTTTTCCTATAAAATATGTTCCCTGAATTTGAAGAAGCAAGAAAAATGTTTCGTGAAGAAAAGATAAGGATTGCGGAACAAATGTCTATTGGTGCGTGTGAAAATCATTCTGAATATACCAAGATGGTTGGTATTATCGAAGGGTTGACAAGAGCTTCTCAACTATTAGATAATTATGAAAGAGAAGTTCTAAGTGACATTGATAATGATGATAACGACTGAGTGAGATTTAAAAGTGACATTTCAACCTGTTTTTGCTAAAGCTATTATGAATGATGATTGGATTACGGACAGCGAAGTTCCAGATCCTGAAGTTCTTCCTGAAATTCCTGGATATCATTTATTAATCCGACCTTTATCTATTCGTCAACAGACAAAGGGAGGGGTACTTCTTCCTGATAAGTTTAAGGAAGATATGAAATATTTAACAACTGTGGGTCAAGTTGTAAAGTTAGGTACACTTTCGTATAAGGATGAAGATAAATTTCCTGAAGGACCGTGGTGTTGTGAAGGAGATTATGTATGTTATTCTAAACATAGTGGACAAAAGTTTGTATATAAAGGAATTCGTTATATACTTATGTATGATGATCAGGTCTTAATGAAAATATCTGATCCAAGTGATGTAGACCCTATGCACGATTTAACAACTGCTGCGTAATCGTAGGTTCGCAACTGCGGAGGAAAAAATGGCAGAAGAAAATAAAACTGTAGAAGAAGAATGGACAGAGGTAGATCTTACTGATTCCAAAGATAAAAAAGAAAAAGTTGCTTTTGAAGTAGATGGAGAAGAAGATTCTTCTTCACCAGTAGAAAAGGGTGTATTAAAAACTCAAGATACAGATACTGAAGAAGAAACTGTTTCGGAAACTGAAAAAGAGGAAGAACTTCCTGAACTGGAAGGTATTGAAACCAAGGGAGCTACAAAAAGAATACGACAACTGGTTAAGCAGAGAAAAGAAAGAGATGAAGCTTTAACAGCTGCTAATCAGGAACTCCTTCAGTTAAGACAACAGGTTACTGCGGCAAATCAGAATAAGTTTGCCAGTGATGGAGTTATTATAGAGGCACGGGAAAGTGAATTAAATCAAAAACTGGAAAGTGCTCGAACTAAGTTTAAAGAAGCTTATAACAGCGGAAACCATGAAGATTTATTAGCAGCTCAAGAAGAGTTGTCTGGTGCCCAAACAGAGATTAAACTATTAGGACAACGTAAGAACTGGGTTGCGGCCCAAGCTCAACAGTACAAACAGCAAGTTGAACAAAGTCCTCCACCTAATGAAGGAGGATATGATCCTCTTGCTCAAGATTGGGCATCTCGTAATCCTTGGTTCGGACAGGATAGAACAGCAACAGCCGTTGCTTTAGCTTTAGATTCAGAACTCAAGGATAGAGGATATAATCCTGGATCTCCTGAGTTTTACAAGGAGATAGATAAAAGAATTAAAAAAGAACTTCCAGGTCGTTTCACATTAGGAAGTGAAGATGAAGAGGAAGAAAAAACAGTTTCGGTAGAGGCTAAACCGTCAAAGCCTCGTCAAGTGGTAGCAGGAAACTCGCGCAGTTCTGCGTCCAAGAAAGTCAAGTTAACTAAAGAAGATGTTGCCTTGGCAAAGAAATGGCAAATACCGCTTGAAACATATGCTGCTGAAAAAGCCAAAGCTGATAAGGCAGATGGTGAATACACAGCTATTGCAACTTAACCCTTTTGTGCGGAGTAAATAAAAATGAATACAACTACAGCTATTGAATCAGAAACCAAGAGCACTAAGACGACTGCTAAGACACAGCGTTCACAAAAAGAAAGGGTCAAAGTTTCAAGAGAAGCTTTGGAAATTTTTGAAAATGACGATTGGCTTAAAATTCCTGAGAATGTAAAAAATCGTTTTCTTGACGAAGGTTACGGACTTATGTGGATTAGAATCATGTTGCAAGGTCAAGATGATTTTCAAAACATAGGTCGTAAAGAACGTGAAGGATGGGAATTTGTTCAAGCCTCCGAATGTCCAGAAATGGCAAGTGGGTTCCGTGTTTTAGAAAAGGGTCGATTAGCAGGATGTATAGTCCGAGGTGATGTGGCATTAGCCAGACAGCCAATAGAGTATGCAGATGCTAGGAGACAAGCAATGAATACAAGAGTTTCACAACTTGAAAAAGCGGTGAACGCTCGTTTACACGGTGATCGTCCTGACCGACGCGCTCCTATCACTGATTCTAGCAAATCAAAGGTATCAAGAGGTAAAGCTGCCATCTTTGATACTTGAATTTTAATTTTGAAACTTTGAATAGGAGGAAGTAGCTATGGCTCTTTCGAAAGCTCTAAACGGGGCTACTCCTGCAAAGATAAGAGGTTCTGCTCCAAATTCAGGAGGTATGGATCGTTATCGGATAGCCAACGGTTTCGCTTCGGATATTTTTACGGGCGATATTGTTAAGGTTAGTGCAGGAACTATTCAACCTCTAGCCACTACAACTGATCGTGCAGTTGGTGTGTTTATGGGATGTGAATATGTAGACCCTGTTTCTAAACGTCCAATTTGGGGTGCAAGATGGCCAGCATCTACATCATCGGTTGATGCGACTCCCTACGCAAATGTCGTAGATAATCCATCAGCCATCTATGTGATGCAGGCAGATGCCACTGTATCCTTGGGCGATATTGACTCTGCTAATTATGCTGTAACACTTGGTGCAGGTAGCACTGTAACAGGTCGTTCTGGCTATGGTATTAAAGTAGCAAGTCGAACTTCAACCAGTGAAATGTTGCGTATTGTCGGTTCATACGACATTCCCAATAATGCCTTGGGAGATGCGAATCCAAAAGTATTGGTTCGCCTCGTGCAGCATATTGACGCTATTGCGTCGATCAAAGACACATAAGGGGAGTATTGAATAATGGCTATTAATCGCTCAAGTATTTCAAAACAACTACTTCCCGGTCTTAATGCTATTTTTGGTCTTGAATATGGGCAAATAGACGACGAAACTAAAGCCCTGTTTGAAATTGAAAATTCGGACAAAGCCTTTGAAGAAGAAGTCTTGATGACGGCTTTTGGCGAGGCTCCCGTTAAAGCAGAGGGTGCAGCAGTTGAATACGACACCGCTCAAGAGAGCTGGACAGCCCGTTATACGCATGAAACTATTGCTCTTGCGTTTGCGGTTACTGAAGAAGCTATGGAAGATAATTTGTATGACACCTTTGCTAAAATTCGTGCAAAGGGTTTAGCTCGTGCAATGGCCTCGACCAAACAGGTTAAAGGCGCAAATATCTTCAATAACGGATTTAGTGGCAGTTATCTCGGTGGTGATGATGTTGCTTTTTTCTCGGATTCCCATCCAACTGTAGGTGGGTCAAACCAAGACAATAAGTTAACTGGTGCTGATCTTTCAGAATCAGCTTTGGAAACGGCAGTAATCGCTATTCAGAAAACGAAAGATGATCGTGATATTCTGATTGGTGCAATGCCTCGTTCCTTGCATATTCCGCCTGATCTTCAGTTCACAGCGGAAAAGATTTTGAAATCTGACCTGACAACCACAACGGAAACAGCTTCTGGTGGCGATGGCATCACGAATTTAAATGATGTTAATGCTGTTAGGAGTATGGGTGTCATGCCTGGTGGGGCACACGTAAACCATCGTTTTACCGATACCAATGCTTGGTTCGTAAAAACTGACGTTCCTAATGGTGCCAAAGAATTTATCCGTGCAGCTCTTTCAACGAAGATGGAACCAGATTTCGATACTGGTAACCTTCGTTTTAAAGCTCGTGAAAGATATAGCTTTGGTTGGTCCGATTGGCGTGGATATTATGGGAACCAAGGTTCTTCATAATAGCTCGACTATACCTTTTAACCCGATCTAGCCCAAAAGAGGGGTGTTTGCGTAAGTGGGCATCCCTCTTTTATTATAGATGTACAGAATATAGATAAAGGATGTAGGCTAATGGCTACAAACATTACTGCTATTTATGTTTCTGCAACCGCTACCATTACCGACTATCCTACCAGAATTCGGGGAGTTAGTTGGTTTAATGTTTCAGGTGATGATGCAGAGATTGTAATTAGAGATGCAAGTGCAGGTGGTACAGTTATTTTTAAAGCAGGATTACCTGACAATGGAAGTTCTGATGTTTACTTAACAGATATCGGAATAGCTGCCAGAAATAAAGTTCATGTCTCAGTTCCAGCTAGTGTGTTTGGAACTGTTTTTATAGGATAAAAAATTGCCCAAAGTTGGATCTCGACATTTTTCCTATTCCCCAAAGGGAAAAGAAGCTGCAAAGCGTTATGCAAAACGAACAGGTAAACGTATAACTAAAAAGAAAACACCTAAAAAAGGAAAGGGATATAGTTAATATTATGTCATGTGAATGTAATCATTGTCCTATTTTTTGTCCTTTTTGCTGGACTGTTAAAGTTATCCGTTGGATAAAAGAGAAGGTAAAGGTGCTTTATGGCTGTTTCATCAAACCAAAACTTTAATCTGGATATAGATGAAGTTATACAGGAAGCTTATGAAAATCTAGGTGGACCTCCTATAACAGGGCATGAGTCTTCTACAGCCAGACGTTCTTTAAATTTACTTCTTTCAGATTGGCAGAATAGAGGAATTCTTCTCTGGACTACAAGTGAGATTAGTCAAACGATGACTTCAGGAACAGCATCTTATTCTCTTGCTTCTACTGTTTGTGGAGTAGTTGAAGCTGTTTGTTCTCGAAATAGTACAGAAATACAAATGGACAGGATATCTATGGAAATGTATCTGAAGATACCTGACAAGACAACAACAGGAAGACCTATACAGATTGCAACTCACAGGCTTAGAGACAACATAGATTTTTATGTTTGGCCTACACCTGAAAATAGTACAGATGTAGTTAAGTTATGGTCTGTTAATCGGTTCTATAACTTTGACAAGTCTTCAGAAGATCCTGATGTTCCTTACAGATTCTTACCTCCTTTATCGGCAGGACTTTCTTATTTTCTATCACTGAAGAGGCCAGGAATTTCTGCACAAAGAAGTTCAATGCTTCAACAACATTATGAAATACTTTTAAATAATGCGATGGAAGAAGATAGGGAAAGAGTATCTCTACTCGCAAAACCTAGAATAAGGATATATTAAAAAATGCCTCGTGCTTGGTTTATAAGTGATCGAAGTAGTTTCCGTTTTCCTTACGAACAGAGGATAAAAGAATCTACAGGTTTTGTAGTCGGACCAGGCGAAAGTGATGGTATGTATGATCTTAAAAATCATCCTCAGAATAAGAGTCCAAAAATTAGTGCAAGACAGGGACTTAAAGATGCTAGACCTGACGTTGTATTAGCAACAACAGGAGATGCAGATTGGACTCCAGATATGACTGTCTATAGAACATAAAAGGAAAAGAAAGATGGCTATTACTTCTAGTGTGAATACAATTTTTAAAAGAGATGTAATGCTTGAAGGACACGATCTTGAAAGTGACACGTTAAGAATTGCTTTAGTTTCTTCAAGTGCTAGTGCATCAGGTGGTGGTCCGAATACTTATGCAAGTGTTACTGGTGAGATATCAGGAACAGCAGACGCATCAGGTGATAGTAAATATACAACAGGTGGGACAACTTTAACAGATGTAACTGTAACAGCAGTTAGTTCGTCTGGTGTTGTAGATTTTGCTGATGTTACTTGGACGAGTGCAACATGGACTGCCCGTGGTTGTGTTATTTATAACGAAACCAATAGTGATAAAGTTGTTGCTGTTTATGATTTTGGTGGTGATAAAACAGCTACAAACGGTACTTTTCAACTCGTAATTCCTAGCGCAACAAGTGCGGCAGCTGTTATTAGACTTAATTAAACGGAGCACGAATCTATGGCTTTTGTACTTAAAGATCGTGTAAAAGAATCTACCACAACAACAGGAACAGGTACACTTACTCTTGGAGGAGCTGTAACTGGTTTTGAAGCTTTCTCTGCGATTGGAGATAGTAATACAACTTATTACGCTATTGTTCACAGAGAAGGATCAACTCCTGAATGGGAAGTAGGAATAGGTACTTATACATCTAGTGGTACAACTTTTTCTCGTGATACAGTCATTGCTTCTTCCAATTCAGATTCTGCTGTTAATCTATCTTCAGGTACAAAAGATGTCTTTGTTACTCAACCTGCTGAAAGAGCAGTTTATACGAGTGCTTCCCCCGCTTTTACAGGATTAACACTTACAGGTGCTGTTAGTGGAACATCTGGTGTTTTTTCAGGTACAGTCAGTGCAGCTACATTTGACGGAGCTTTGATTGGTGATGTAACTGGTGATATTGATGGGGCTAATGGTTCCTTTAGTACAGCAGTTTCAGCTACAGCTATTACGGGAGCAGGACTTACACTTACTGGCCCTGTTAGTGGAACTAGCGGTGTTTTTACTGGAATAGTTTCCGCAGCTACGTTTGATGGGGCTTTAACTGGTGCTGTTACTGGTAATGTTACAGGAGATGTAACGGGTAATATAACTGGTAATGTTACAGGTGACGTTACAGGTAGCATTGATGGAGCTAATGGTTCTTTTAGTACAGCGGTTTCAGCTACAGCAATAACAGGCGCAGGTATAACACTTACTGGTCCTGTTAGTGGAACCAGCGCAACATTTACAGGTATAGTATCTGCTAGTAGTTTTGCTGGTGCTATAACTGCCGGAGCTGTTTCTGCTACAAGTTTAGTTGTAAGCGGTAATTCTACTTTTGAAGGCGACATAATAAAATCAACCTCTGGTACAAGTAATTTTGCTGCTGGTGTCAATGCAGGTAATTCAATAGAGTCAGGTGGTAACTATAATACAGTAGTTGGTGATGAGGCTGGAACAGCTATCACGACAGGAGATTCAAATACACTTGTCGGAAGTAATTCAGGAAAGGCTGTAACAACTGGATATAATAATGTAATTGTTGGTTATAATGCAGGAGATTCAGTCACAACAGGGCATACTAATGTTATTATTGGTCAAAATGCTGCACAAGCACAAACAACTGCTATTGAAAATATCTTAGTTGGTAATAATGTAGCTGCTGCCCTGACAACGGGACAACAGAATATTATCATAGGAGATAATGCTGGTGCTGGTGATGCTGTTACTGGTAATAGTAATGTAATTGTAGGAGATAATGCAGGATATACACTGACAAGTGGAGCTTCTAATACTTTTATTGGAAATGCTGCTGGTAATCAGGTAACAACGGCAAACTTTATTACAGGTATTGGTTCTGGTTGTCTTGATGCCCTGACAACAGGATCAGCAAATGTAGCCGTTGGTTACAATGCAGGTACGGCTCTTACAACAGCAGCTTCAAATACTTTTATAGGTTATGAGGCTGGTCAAGCTATAACAACAGGTACTCAAAATACTTTTGTTGGACGTAATTCTGGTAATGCTCAAACAACAGCAAATTATAATACAGGAGTTGGTTGGCAATCTTTAGCAAGTAATACTTCAGGAGCACAAAATACAGCAGTGGGTATGAACTGTTTAGGTCTTGTTACTTCTGGAGGCACTAACACAGCAGTTGGATCAAATGCTTTAACGGCTCTCGAAACATCATCCGACAATACGGCAATGGGAGCTAGTGCAGGAGGAGCAGTTACAACTGGAACAGCCAATGTACTGATGGGAAGTGGTACAGGAGCAGCAATTACAACTGGAGGTGAGAATGTACTTATAGGAGCAACGGCAGGGGCTGCTGTAACGACAGGTACTAAAAATGTATTTATAGGCAGGGCTGCTGGAGATGCTATAACGACAGTTAGTGATCAAGTAGCTATAGGATATGGAGCATTAGGTGTTTGTACTTCTGGTACAGCTAATGTGGTTATGGGTAAGTCAGCAGGAGGAGGAATTACATCAGGAAATCAAAATACTGTAATTGGACATGAAGCTGGTGTAGCTATAACATCAGCAGATGGAAATACTTTAGTAGGAACGACTTGTGGTGATGCTATAACGACAGGGGCTTCCAACACAGCAATGGGCCATGAGGCTTTAAGTGTTTGTACAACAGGAACAGAAAATGTAGCCATTGGAAGGTATGCCCTTCAGGATTTAGAAACAGCAGCAAATTGTACAGCCGTTGGATATAATGCTGGTAAAGACATCACTACTGGATCTAACAATACGGCCCTTGGAGAACATGCTGGTGCTCTTATCACAACTGGAGGTTCAAATACGGCTGTTGGTACTCTTGCTTTAGATACTTGTACCACTGGTGCAAGAAATACTATGGTTGGCTATCAGGCAGGAGATGCAATCTCAACAGGGTCAGATAACACGGCTGTTGGTAATTGGGCATTAATTACTGCAACAACTGTTAGTTACAACACGGCTATTGGTACTTATGCTCTGAAATTGGCTACTGGAGCAAGTAACACGGCTGTGGGTTATAATGCAGGAACGGCAATTTCATCAGGAGCTAACAATACTTTTATGGGAAGTGGTACTGGATTAGCCCACACAACTGGAGCCAACAATGCTGCCTATGGTATGGGTGCTTTAGCAGCCAACACAACAGCATCCAATAATTCAGCCTTTGGAGCCTTTGCCCTAGATGCTAATACGTCAGGTGGACAGAATACGGCTGTAGGTTGGGGTGCACTTGGAGCTTGTACAACAGCATCTTACAACGATGCTTTTGGTTATGGTGCTCTGGATAATTGTACGACAGGGGCAAACAATGTAGCCATTGGTTCTAATGCTTTAGGAGTTTTGGAAACATCTTCAAATAATACAGCCGTTGGTTATAATGCTGGTGATGCTATATCGACAGGAGGAGCTAATGTCTGTCTTGGTGTCAATGCAGGAGGAGCTATAACAACATCTGACAGTAATACTTGTGTAGGAAATTCAGCAGGAGTTGGAATAACAACTGCTCCAAACTGTGTTGCTATAGGTGTTTCTGCTTTAAGTGCAAATACGACAGGAAATGGTTCAGTAGCTATTGGTGCTTTTGCCATGCTTAGTAATACAACTACAGGTTTTAATGTAGGCATTGGCTATAATTCGATGTATGCCAATACAACTGGCAGTGGCAATACGGCTATCGGGTCTTATACTTTGGATTCCTGTACAACTGGAACTTCTAATACAGCTTTAGGACATTATGCAGGAAGTTTATTAACAACAGCTTCTAATAACACACATGTTGGAGTTGCTGCTGGTGATGCCGTCACAACAGGGGCTAATAATACTTTGATGGGTGGTAGTGCTGGAGGAGGACTGACAACGGGAGCACAAAGTGTAGCTATAGGGACTAATGCTCTTCTAGTTGCAACCGATCCTGTAAATAGCACTTGTGTAGGACATGATGCTGGTAAGGCTATTACTACTGGAGATTCGAATACATACATTGGTCAAGGAACAGGAACATCTACAACCACAGGAAATTCTAATGTGGCTATTGGAAATGTAGCTGGTGATGTTGTCACGACAGGAGCCAACAATGTTAGTATCGGCATTAATACTGATCCAAGTGCTAATAACGGAAACCAACAACTTGCCATAGGATATGGTGCTATTGGTAAGGGAGATAATACTGGATTCGTATCTGCCAATGGTGGTGCTAACTATGCTGGTAATAATTCAGCAGATTGGTCAACGACTTCCGATAGACGAATTAAAAAGAATATCATTGATAACAACATAGGTCTTGAAAAGTTACTTCAGATTCAGGTTCGTAACTTTGAATATAGAACATCTGATGAAATTGATGAATTGCCTAAAAGTGCAGCTATTCTTAATCAAGAGGGTGTACAGCTTGGAGTTATTGCTCAAGAGGTACAAGGTTTTCTACCACAGATTGTTAACGAAGAAACAACAGGCTGTTTGAGTGTAGATGGTAGTGATATTAAATGGCTTCTGGTAAACGCTGTAAAACAACTATCAAGTCAAGTTGAAGACTTGAAAGCCGAAATTGACATTTTAAAGAAAAAAGGTTAATTATTATAAAAATGGACAACATCAAAATAAGCTATGCCTTGATATTTGCGGTTATATTACAAGCGATAGGATTAATCTGGTATGTATCCAAGCTGGACAGCAAGGTAGAAGCTGTTTACAAGTTTTATCAGGAAGAATCTCAAAAATCAGTTGTTGTTACTCAAGCGAAAATGAAGTTTGATTTAGAGCTTCTTAAAAAAGAATTGGCGGTAATTAAGGCTGATCTTAAAAAGAACCAAGACAAATCAAAAGAGATTGTCAAGCAACATGGGCAAATATTTGATCTTCTAAAGAATAAGAAAACAGTTCCTTCGGGATATAACTATGGAAATTAAAAATGACTGAACCAGAAGTAAGTAATGTTATTACTCTTAACGGTAAAGAGTATGATTCATCAAAAATGAATGAACAACAAACGTATTGGATTGCACAAATTCAAGATTTACAGATGAAAAGACAATCTGTGCAATTTCAACTAGATCAGGTAAGTGTAGCTTTGGATTCTTTTGTAAATGTCCTGATTCAAAGTTTATCTGATAATAGTGAAACAAAGGACGAAAGTGAAATTTCTTCGACAAAAGGAAAATATAATGGCTGAAGAATGGTTAACCGAAGACGAAATTAATCAACATTTTGTGGCTATGGGCCATAGTGTGGATCTGATTGATGATACGATTGCTGACGATACAGAAGCAAAAAAGATGAACGGCGGTCCTCAAGGTGCTAAAGATATGGTCAAACGGAATACGGATCATCTTGAACTACAGCTTGGTAAGAGTTGGGCAATAGCTGATAATCGGGATAAGTCTTCCTATACAGATGCTATTACGGCGGGTAAAGCCTATATAGATTCATAACATTTGAACTAGATGTTACGAAATGTCTTTTGCTTCTGGATCATTTAGTGAGGAAACCTTTAGTCAATCTACAGGTGTTCCAAATATTACGATCAGTTTATCTGGAGTAAGTGGTCTTTTTTTAACTGGATTTCTCCTTCCTAAAGGAGATATGGCTTTAAATTTAACAGGTGTTTCTGTTGATGCAAATACAGGAACAGTTTTAGTTGATTTAACTTTAAGTTTTACTTTAACAGGTCAATCGGCCTTTTTTAATACAGGAAGTGTAATAGTTCTTCCTTCTCTTGAAGTAAATATTTCAGGAGTTAGTGCTACTTATAACGATGGCACTCTAAAAGCAACGGGCGGTGCTGATATAAATGTAAGTGGTGTTGGTTATATTTCGGAAACTGGAACTCTTAAAGTTAAAGGTTCCTCAAAATTAGAATTAACAGGAACAAATGCAGTTTATAATACAGGATCTATAGATGCTAGAGGATCAGCAGATGTAAATATAGATGCTGCTAATGTTTACGCAGTCTTTAATACAGGAGATTATTCCGTAAAAGGGTCTGCAAATGTTAATATAACAGGAGTAGCTTATACAGGAAATATTTCTTTCCATGTTTGGTATCAATCTGTAACTGATACTTATGATGAAACATGGACATCTGTAGGCACAGGTAGTGATGATACATGGACACCTGTAACAACAAATACTTACGATGAGAGTTGGTCATAATGGCAGCAACAACTTATTCTACACTAATAGCACAAATTAAAGATAATGCTGAAAATGATGGTACAGAGTTTTCAGATGCTATTCCTTCTTTTATTTCAAGAACTTCAGAAAGACTTTTAAAAGAAGTAGATCCTTTAGGACTTAATCGGTATGTTGAAAGTACATTTATTGTAGGTGATCCTTTTTTATCTAAACCAGCTAATACAAGAATTGTACGAGATTTGAATTATGTAACAGCAGAAGGAAATAGAATTCAATTAACTCAAATGACCAATGAATATCTTAATGATTACTGGCCGAATAGAACATCAGTAGGTTCACCAAGATACTATTCTAATTTTGGATATAACAGAGTTTTAGTTGCTCCAGCTCCTTCTTCAACCAGTACAGTTGAAATGTCTTATGTAGTTGAACCTTCAACTTTAGTAACAACAACTAATGAAACAAACTATTTTACAGATTATTGTGCTAATGCTTTGTTTTTTGGATCAATGGTTGAAGCTTGTTATTATATGAAAAATCCTTCAGCAGCTGCCTATTGGGAACAACAATATGGAAGAGAAGTAGCTGCTTTAAATAATGAAGCAAGAAGAGACAGGAGAGATGATAACGAAATTCCAGCTAATCCAGCAGGAGGCGAGGATAATCTAATGAAAGGTTCTGAATAATGGCATCGTACACAACTAATCTCCGTCTGGAAAAACAGACATCAGGATCAAATAGTGGAACGTGGGGAGACACGCTCAACGAAAAAGTTTTTGACATGATTGATCAGGCAGTTGGAGGAAATGCTTCTATCACTCTGTCTTCTAGTAATCATGCTTTAACAACAAATGATGGACTTACTGATGAAGCTCGTAGTCCTGTTATAAATTTAACAGGAACCCTATCAGCTAATGTTGAAGTTCAATGTCCTGATTCTGTTGTTAAAACTTATATAGTCGTTAATAGTACGAGTGGTGCTTATACCGTTACTTTTAAAACTGTTTCAGGTTCAGGAGTTGTTATTCCTCAAGGAGATACAATGATAATTGTATCTAATGGAACCAACTGTTCCAGAGGAGGTCTTCCTATTGTAACAGCATCAGGAGTAGTAACCAGTGCTACTATCACTGAAACTTCTTTTACTTCTGGAACGGTTGTATCCTGTTCCATCGAAGGCTCAATTATTATCAATACATCTGTGTCAGGTGGAACAATTAATTCATCGACCCTAAGTAGTTGTACTTTTTCTGAAGGACCAGTATCAGCTACAGCTATTGTTGTTCATGGTTCAGCTTATGTATCAGGTGCTTCTACTTTAAATGCTGGAGTATCTGTAAGCGGAGCCGCAATAGGAAATATGATTAGCCAAACCGCAGGTGGAACAGATGTAACACTTGATTTAGATACTTCAAACTATTTTACTATCACAATGACAGGAAATGTATCTTTAACTACTCCTTCTAATCCTGTAGTTGGACAGTCAGGAGTTATATATCTTATACAGGATGGAACAGGTTCTCGTACAGCTAAATGGTCATCTGCTTGGAACTGGCCTAGTGGAACAACAATTTCCTGTACACCTAGTATAAATTCTGTAGATCTGTTTTCATTTTTTGTAAGAGGAACTTCAGATATAGATATTGTGGGAACAAGAGACTTTAAAACAGGTTAATGAATCGTGGCTATACTTGGAAATCCTATGTTGATGGGGGCTGCTGATCCAGCTACCAATTTTACTATTACAACTTCGGAAACAACAACAGATTTTAATTTAAGAACTGAATTAGATGCCGAAGGTTTTAATAATGATATATCTTCTACTATTACTTACACACTAGAAGCAGCTGTGACAATTGGAGCTTCTTCTGATGATAACCCTGCTTGGCAAACAGGAACAATAGGAGATAACCATACTCTAACAATTCATATAAGAGGTGTAATTCTAGGAGAAGGAGGAGCAGGAGGAGCACAAACTTCATCAAGTTCTAGTGGATGTGTTACACCTAATAATGGAGCAGATGGTAGTGATGCCATGTTTTTCTCTGACGTAAGTTGTCCTGATGTATCAATGGATTTTTATTCAACAACAACTATTAAAGGAGCAGGAGGAGGAGGAGGTTCAGGTGGTAGTGCTTGGAAAGAACAGGAGGAGGATACATATCAAGCATTTGGAGGAGCTGGAGGACGAGGAGAAGGATATGGAGGTTCGGCTGCAAGTGGATCAGGAGGAGAAAACGATCCTCCGATAACTGGAGGAACAGGAGGAACGGGAGGAGCTTTTGGAGCTGCTGGTAGTTCTGGATCAAGTGGAACAGATGGAAGTTGTACAGCAGGAACAGGAGGCGCATCTGGTTATGCTGTAAGAAAAAATGGTAACACCGTTACAATTACAGACGGTGGAGCAACTATTGTAGGAACTGTAGGGTAATGGCTACTAACGAAGACAAACAATCGAGAGAAAATGAATTATCCATTACTGAAATAAAGGGTGAGCTTAAACTTATTCATTCACGAATAGACACAATAAAAAATAATGATCTCCACCATATTCAAAAATCAATTAATTCTATTACCCGTATAATGTGGACTATAGGTGTTATGGTTTTCAGTCATTTTCTTTATGCCATTCGTTCTCTTTTAATTTAGGTAAAATATGTCAACTGATACAAAAACTGTTAAGTATGAATTTAGACCCGGTATTAATCGGGAGTCTACTGAGTACGCTGCTGAAGGTGGGTGGTATGACGGTAATCGTGTACGTTTTCGAGATGGTAAACCACAGAATATAAGAGGATGGCAGAAAACAAATACTAATTCTTTTCTTGGGACTTCCCGTGCTATTCATTCTTGGGCGGCACTAGATGGAGATAAGCTTCTTTCTTTAGCTACAGAACACAGAGCTTATATTTATCAGGGTGGTTCTTTCAATAATATAACACCTATGGTTTCCACAGTATCGGTAAGTAGTTGTTTTAATGTAAGTTCAGGAGATACAACTGTAACAGTTACGGTTACAGCACATGGAATGGATACTAATACTTTTGTTAACTTTACAAACTCCACAGAAATTGGGGGAAGTATTACTTTAACTGGAGACTATCAGGTCACAAAAGTAAATAACAATGTCTTTCAGGTTCAGTCAACTGTTGCTGCTGATGCCACTTCATTAACAGCTGGAAATTCTACCATGAATATAAGGTTTCCTTCTGGAACTTCTACAGCTGTAGGAGGTTTTGGATACGGAGCTGGAGAATATGGAGGACTCAGAGATGGTGTTGGAGTCCGTGCTTGGAATGAAGCTGCTGATTCAAGCAACATAACCCTTGAAATTCGTCAGTGGTCTTTAACTAATTTCGGTGAAAACCTTCTTTTAAATCCTACACCTGAAGGAAGAATATTCAAGTGGATTGAAAATAATGGAGTAGGAACAGATGCAGTTGTTGTTACAGCTGCTCCTACAATCAGTAATGGTGTTATTGTCAGTCCTATAGATCGTCATGTCCTTTCTTTAGGATGTACTGATCTAACAGGAACAATGGACCCTCTTTTAGTTAGATGGTGCTCAAGAGAAGACTTTGATGATTGGACACCTTCAATTGCCAATACAGCTGGAGAAGTTCGTTTAGCTGGTGGTACCCGAATAGTAGGGGCTATTAACGCAGGAAATCTTATTCTTGTGTGGACAGATAAAACACTTCAGGGTTTTGAATTTGTGGGTTCTCCTCTGGTTTTTGGTACCCGACAGTTAGGAGATAACTGTGGTCTTATTGGGCGTCATGCAGCGGCTCAAATGGATGGTCGTGCGTTCTGGATGGGTGAAGCTAATTTCTACGTCTTTGCTGGACAGGTTCAAGTTCTTCCCTGCACAGTAAGAAAATATGTATTTGGAGACTTTAACTTTGACCAGAAAGAAAAAGTTTTCTGTGGAATCAATACAGAGTTTGAAGAACTGACATGGCTTTATCCAAGTAGTGAGTCCTATGAATGTAACCGTTATGTTTCTTTTAGTCCTTCACAGAACTACTGGACATTCGGGGAAGCGATATGGACTTCTTGGGAACCTCCTGTTGTCTTTAATAATATGTTAACGACAGGAGCTTCAATTACTTCTCCTGCTGAAAGTACAGCTGATAATTATCTTTTTGATAACGAACCCAGAGATGTTTATACGGCTGATGCCCAACAAGTAGAATCATTCATAGAAAGTGGTGAGTTTGATATTGGAGATGGTGACGATATAATATTTATAGATCGAATAATACCAGATTTTGAAGTATCTGTAGGAAGTTTAGAATTAAGACTTAAAACAAAAAAATATCCAAACAGTACAGAGGTTGTAAAAGGACCGTTTACTGTTAATGATAGTAGTACCCAAATTCGACCAAGGGCTAGGGGGAGAACAGGAAAGATAAGGATTTCAACCAATACAGCTCAAACGAATTGGAAATTTGGAACTATGAGACTTGATCTTATGCCAGATGGAAAGAGATAAGAATGGCTATATTCCCTGTTTTTCCTAGATTTCCTTTTAACTTTCCTGATGACACATCTAATACGATGTGGACGATGATTAATAATTGGGCGAATGATTTAAATCAATCTCTTGCTACTGAAGATACAATAACCCAACAGAGAAAAGTAGAAACAGATGAGAATGGAAGTATCGAAATATCGGGGAGAATAAAGGTAGGAGATACAGGAGCAACTGTAGGAACACAGGCAGGAGATATAAGGTTTAATTCAACAACAAATAAGTTCCAAGGTTTTGACGGAACAACATGGCAGGATTTTCATTAGATATGGCTTTATATAATAGAATGACAGGGAATGTAGGAAATATAGGAAGTTTAGAAACTCCTCAACCTCAAGCTGCCTCACAAGAAGAAGAAAAAAGAAAGAAACAGGTAGGTCTTATGGCTCTTTTAAAAAAACTAGCTCCAAAATTAGGTCTTAACAACGGTGGCCCTGTTCACTTTGCAAGAGGAGATGCTGTTGAACAAGAGGAAATGAGGGATCTAGGATTTAAATGGAATCCAGAACAACAAATATATGAAGAAATGGTACCAGGAGGGTATTATACTTCGATGTCCAGACGAAACGCACCTGTAATAGATGAAGGTTGGATGTTAGGTGATCCCGGACCTGCACCCACACCTGAATTAACAGGTTTACAAATAGGTGAAGCACAACGAGCTGCATCACCATCGTCTAATCAATTAGCAAGAGGACTACAGAATACACCAGCAGCACGTTCAAATATAAGACTTGCTGGACCAGCAACAGCTCCAGAAGTTGTTGGGCGTAATCTTCCTCCTAGTGCAGATCTTAAATTTTATAATACACATTTTCCCAATAGACCATTAGATGAATTTAAAGCACTTTTAGATGCGAGAGAGGCTCAAAAGACGGCAGCATGGGAAGCAGTAGCTAGACAGAATCCAAATGCTCCAGAAGCTGTTGGATTTAATTATCCTACAAAGGAAGAGACAGACGCTCAACTTTTTGCTTCTACTCCACAAAATATACCTTTCGATAAACGTATTGAAACTCCATCAATGCAGAATTTTAGAGAATTACATAGTCCAGAAGCCCAACAACGGGTTGCTGAAGTGTATGATAATTTAGGATATTCACTACCTCAACACCGTGCTGATGATCCTGTGTATGATAATTTAGGATATTCACTACCTCAACACCGTGCTGATGATCCTGATATTAGAGTTGGAGATCCTGCCTCCCAACAAAAACGAGTAGATGCTTATCAAGCTCAGTTACCTGATATTAGAGTTGGAGATCCTGCCTCCCAACAAAAACGAGTAGATGCTTATCAAGCTCAGTTACCTGATATTAGCGTTGGAGATCTTGCCTCCCAACAAGCACGAGTAGATGCTTTTAATACCTTTAATACACCAACAGCAGTATCTAAACCACCTACACAACAATCAGCCCCAACACCAGTTGTCCCAGCAGAAGCAGCAGAAGCAGCCCCTGAAAAAGTTGCAACTGGAAAAGCTTCTCTATTCTCTCCTGAAGAAATGGCTTCTTGGACTCAGGATCAACACGCAGATCATAAGTCTATGATGAGTAGAAACCCTGAGATGGTTAAAAAAGGTTTTGCTTGGAATCCCGTACCTGAATTTGGACATTATGAAGGGAGTTGGCAAAATCCCAGTCTATCTAAAGGTGTTAAAGGGTGGGCAGACGAGGTTATTGGTACTACAAAAAATATAGCAGAAACTGTTGCAGGAGATATACATGGAGGATTAAAAGGACTATCTTTACCATATAATTTAGTTTCTGGAGTTATAGACGCTCTTGTATCTCCAGCAACAAATACAAGGGATATCTATTCTCCTGATTATGAACAGTTAACAAGTCCTTATGCAGATTTAGATTATGCCAATGAAATAGCAGTAGGTCAACGAGGTAGTCCCTATGGATGGACGGAAGGTTATGATCCAGATATCCAAGGTCCAGGCGCTGCTTATAACAGTATAGAAGATTATCTAAAGGCAGTATCTTTAGGTGCACAAACAGGTGATTGGAGTCCTCCTGGAGAAATGAGTAGAAATAGGAGAGAAGAATTAGATTTACCTCAAGAATGGGAATTAGGAGGAATTGCACCTGAAACTCTGGCAGATAAAGGTATAGGATATGGTAACTGGGCAAATCTGCATATGGGAGATGATGATTTTGATATGAATTTATCTGGTACTGGTACTGGTACTGGTCCCGCACCTGACTTAGGCCCACTGGGGGATTTTATGGACATGGGAAGTTGGGGAGATGGTGATATTGATACTGGTGGTATTGGTAATGTTGGAGATCCAGTTAGTTTAGATCAATATGAGGAATCATGGGGTTTAGGAGATGATGATGATTTTGGTGATTACGGTGATGAAGAAGCAATGGAATCTTTTGATTCTACATCTAGTGGCTGGAGTCAAGGAGGTGGACTTGCCTCTCTTGAATCTCCAGAGAGATACGGCTTTGGTGGAAACATACTGAGCACTTTAGGACGTATCGGAGGAACAATGTTTCTCACACCTTTTCTAGGTCCAATAGGAGCATCAGCTGCATCCAGTGGAGCTGTTAGTATGTTGGAAGGAAAGGGTCTTAAAGAATCAGCAACAGACGCAGCTATTTCTGGCTTGATGTCTTTCGGTACAGGAAAACTATTCGGAACAGATATGATGTCTGATGTCGGACAGACACCAGTATCCGATGTAGCAACAGATTTTGGCATGAGTATTAATCCCGATACCCAATCTTATCTGGATAAGTGGGGAAGAGTAGTTCCAAGTAATAAAGATTTAGCATCAGCAGCAAGATCACCTGAATATCTATCTGGATGGGGTTTGGCTGATGAAACCGAAGCTTTTCAACAATTACCAGAAGTTTTAAATACGGAAGCAACAACTAGTCAATCATTTTTAGATCGAGGTATTGGAACATCTGGTGGACAGCCTCTTTACGAAGCTAGTAAAAATATGGTGAGGGAAGTATCTGATCCTATAACTGAAGATCAATTGAAAGAAATGAGTACAGTTTATGAACCCATGCGTATGAGAGACATATACAGGGTTGGTGCAGAAGAGGTAGGAAGACAGGCATTTTATCCTGAATTTGAAGAAGAAGAAATAGAAGAAAGAGAAGAGTATATTATGCCTCGTCGTCAAAGAGCCAGACCCAGACCCAGACGAACAACAGGCAGAACTTTCTACGATTGGAAACTGGGAGGAGCTATTGATAAATATGCTACAGGAGGAGGAGCAAAAAGAGGAGGAATAGGTCAACTCACTCCTGGTGACTTTGTTATTTCCGCTGATGTTGTATCAAATGTAGGTGATGGTTCCAGCGAATTCGGTGCAAATAGAATTGAAGAAGAATTTGGAATCAACGATATGGAAAATTCCTATAACAGGGCTGGTGTTGTAAATACTGGATTAAGTGGTATGGTCAGAGGACCAGGAAGTGGTCTTGATGATCTCATTCAGACAACCATTGCTGGAAAGAGGGCAGCTCGTTTGGCAAATCAGGAAGTTGTTGTTCCTAAAAATGTAGTTCGATCTATAGGAGGAGGAGATATAACTCAGGGACAAGAAAAATTATACAACTTCATGGATAATGTACGAAAACAAAAACATGGTACATCTCAACAGCCAACAGCTTTAAAGGGATCTTTAAGTAGTTTAATGGGTTAAAGAATTGTACAAGATATCGGGCGTTAGAAGTCAGTTAATAGAAGATACAGCAGAAAAAATTAGTAAACATTTAGAAAGAGTTATTCCTTATACAGGAGGACGGTACAACAAAGAAGATATAATAGATTGTTTAAAAGACGGATCAATGGATTTATGGATAGCTTACAATTCTGATTCTATCCAGATTGATGGAATTGTTGTTACCCAATACACCATCTATCCTAGAAAGAAAGTCTTTACAATCCTTCTTTGTAGCGGTGTTAACATGAATGAATGGTACGATGACATGTTAGCTCTGATTGAAAATGTAGCGAAAGTTAATAAAAGTGATGTAATAGAAATCGGTGGTCGAAAAGGATGGATTAAAAGAATGAAGTCAAACGGATACCGACAGACCATGTGGTTCACAGAAAAAGAAGTGTAGGTAAAAAATGGGAAAAGGTTCACCAAAACCATCATCATCTCAAGTCGTTCAGACTAAAACTGAAATACCTGAATGGTTTAAACCTTATATGGAAGATGTGTTTTCAGAAGCACAGGCCATTACAGGAATTGGAACAGAAGATGGACCAACAGGTTATGAAGCAGCTCCTGGTAAAGGACAACTAGCGGATAGAGGATGGGATCGTTTAGCTGATGTTGATCCCTTTCAAACAGAAGCTCTTCAGAAAATAGGAGAAGGATATGATATTGCCCAAGGAGATCTTGGAGAAGCTATAACGGCAACTAAGGGAGCTGCTACAGGACTTCCAGGTACGGACATGTCCCAATACATGAACCCGTTTCAACAGGCTGTAACAGATATAAATATTAGGGAAGAACAGAGGAGAGCTGCTGGTGATCGTACCAGAGTTGGAGACATGGCAGCAAAAGCAGGAGCCTTTGGCGGATCTCGTGGTGCTCTTATGGAACAGGAGTTTGAACGTAATCTGGGCCAACGTCTTTCCGATATACAAACTAGAGGCAGTCAGGCAGCTTATCAGTCAGGTCTTCAACAAATGAATATTGACCGTCAGAGACAGCTACAGGCGGCACAGCAACAAGCTGGACTTGGGTTACAGAAACAACAGGCCATGATGTCTGGTCTTCAGGGAATGTTGGGAGCTGGAGGACAAAGACGAGCCTTGGCACAGCAGCCTATCGACGTAGGGTATGGACAGTTTCTGGAAGAGAGGGAGTTTCCGAAAGAAAACCTTGGCTTCTATTCTGGTCTTATTCGTGGTTATCAGCCTCCTCCTGCCCGTTATGCACAGACACAAACTATGTCACCTTATAGTGGTCTTCAATCTGGAATAGGTATGGCAGGTGCGTTAGGAAGTTTAGGAAAAGGTTTCGGATTATTTAATAAAGGTGGACCTGTAAAACTTGCCTTTGGTGGTACGCCTAATCAGGGATATACCGAAGAGATGGGTAATCAATCAGGACTGATGGGAATGATGTCAGGTCCAATGAGGTTTCAGAATAGAGGTGTTGTACCGTGGGGAAAAAGAGCACCTCAACATTGGCCTTTTCGACATCAAGGTGCAATTGAACAGCAACGAGTAGAAGATATTGAAACTTTCTATCCAAGACCTACATCTTTACCACGATCTATATCATCAGGATTAGGACAGTTTAGAAGAGATCCTGTAGGGGTTTATAGAAAAGGATTACACAATTTTCCAGGAACTCATGCAGGAGAAAAAAGCACTGGACCTGGGTCTGTTCAAAAAGGAATGGAAATACTTCAAAAACAGACCTATATAGATCCTATAAGTGGAAAGGTAAAACAGCATCCTCTTTTTGAAAGAATATCTCAGATGATGATAAAGAGAGGACCAAATGCTCCAGATAGGGGAATGTCAGGTCTTTTTGGAGGATCACCCGGTGCTGCTTCAGGTATAGGTACAAGATGGTTACGAAAGAAATGGAATGAATATGGACAAATTTTACCAAAAGATATAAAGACCTATGACCCTGATTGGCTTCAAAAACAGATTACATCTACAGAAAATAAACTAAAGAAGAGAAGTGAAAGGTATGATGGTCTAATTTCCACATTAAAAGAGAGCCTTAAAAAAGCAAGTCCAGCTGCTATAGCATCTATTAAAAGTCAACTTGAGCAGACAATTCAAAGAAGAGATTTAGAATTAGGTGTAGATCGAGATATGCTGGATAACTATAAAAGATGGATGAAGCCTTATGAAAATATGACTGATAAGAAAAAAACACAAATATCAAAAGCCGTAACAGGAGAAGCAAAACAAGAAGGTCTTGAAGCAGCTTATAATAGAATGGAAGCTGTTAAAGCCCATGATATAGATGAAGGTGGATTTGGTACACTCTCACCTAAAGACAAGGCTGAAATAAGACGACAAGAACAGGCCAACGTACAACCAAGTTCAGCTCTTATAACTCCTCAAAAACAGAAAAAGCCTCCCAAGAAAAAGCCACCTATAGATAGTGACGGTGGGGATTATGGCTTACAAACAGAACGTGATGTTAGAGTAACTGGATATGGTGAAGACGATTGGAGTGATATTCCTAAACCGCCTAAAGAAGAAAAACCACCACATTCAGGATTGGCAGGAGATCTGGCATCAAAGCTAGGGGATAAGAAAAAAGGAGATGAATTAGAACCTGAATGGTTTAAAACAGCAGCAGCTTTTGCTACCCTGATACCAGGCAGGGAGAAGAATTGGGACTCCTTTGCTGCTGTTATGTCTAAAATGGATTCACCTGAAGATCGTAAAGAAGCTCTTGCGAAAGCTGAATACTATGGCGGTGCAGGTGCAAGGGATCAGCTTAAAATGTACCTTAAAAGTCAATCTGATATGAATACGATCCTTCAAAAAGACAGGGTATTACAAAAAGATCTCGCAGTATTGGAACACAAAATTATAAGTGGAGAAATGGATTTAAATATTAAGACATATAATGCCATGTCTGATACTTATAAACAATTATTTGATATAACTGATATTAAAAAATTATCAGAACTAACAGATAAACCTAAAGAACTTGAAGCTTTAAAGACAAAGTTATTTGGAAAAGCAAGAAGACAGATTAAACATGGAATTTATCAAGGTGCTCATGGAGGAGCAATTCCTCCATCATTAGCTAAACATGGTGTCACAGGTCTACGGAGTCTGTAACTAAAATGCCTACAGGTTTACAAATGGAAGGGCTGGGAGAGCTTCAGATTCCTGATGATTATTCTGAAGAAGATGTTATTACCAGCCTGATACATGCCCGTCTTAAAGAGGGAGTCTACCAACCTAATCTACCTGAAATGGTACGAGTTAATAACCTTCTTAATCGTATTAAAAAAGAAGGAAAGGAACCGCCTGTTCTTGTTAAAGAAGATATAGAAGAACCTGATACTGATGGATGGGGATTACTAGGAGATTTTGGTCGTGGAGTTGTAACGACTTTCGGTAGAGGTCTAAGGGGTGGGGAAGTTCTTCTTGAACAATTAGGTCTTGATCCTACAGGGGATGATGAAGGATGGTTCCGAAGAGCAGGACAATCCTTAATAGATAATTTTCAATCACAAAAAACTGACCCAAGTATAGCTAGTGAACTGGCTAGTGGGTTTGGATCATTTGCTGCTTTTGCTTCATTAGGTCTTCCTGTTGCTGTAGGAGGAATGGTTTTTGGTCTACCTGTGGCTCTTGCAAAAGCTCTCGGACTTGGAATTGCAGCTGCTTTCGGATCTGGAGTTCATGTTGATGAAGCTATAGAACGTGCTAGAGCTGCTGGTGTACCTGAAGACCAATTAAAAAAGATTACTTTACAAGCTCTTCCTTTAGGTCCAATGGAAGTTATTCCTCCTTTTTCTATTCTTAAAGGAGCACGACCTTTTATAAAGAGTTTTGGAAGGGGAAGAAATATACATAAACATGGAGCTGTTGAAGCTCTTGAACAGGAAACAAGAAACCTGTCAAAGAAGAGTCCTCTCAGTCGTACAGATTGGTTTAAAAAATTTAATATTCCCGAAAGACCTATTCGTGAATTTGCATTAAAAACAGCTGGAGGTTTTGGATTAGAAGGTTCACAAGAAGCATTAGCAGCTATCGCTCAAAATGCTATAGAAAGATACAATTATAATCCTGATAAAAAACTTGTTGATGGGGATACAATCAAGGAAGGGCTTTATGGAGGTACAATAGGTGGTACTTTAGCAGGAATTATTACAGCATTTGGTCTGCGTAAATCCAGATTTTATCGTAAAAAACTGGACGAATTTATTGAGTCTGATGAATATAAAGGTATACGGAATAACTTAGCTTCGGCTATAGAAGAACGGGAAAAGGCTGTTGAAGCAGGATTTCAGGATGGTATAGAACAAGCTGAACAGAAAATTAAAAACGCTAACGAACTGATTGAAGTAGGTATTAATAATAATATCTACGGTGCTCCTGAAATGATTGATTGGCTCAAGACAAGAAAAGATGAAGAAGGGAATTTTATTTATAGTGAAGACTACATAGACGAACTCAGTAAAAATCCTCTTGATTTAAAAGAACTCTATCAAAGACACGTTATGCTTCCTTCAACAAAATGGGAAGCTGATGCTCGTGATACACTAGCTACTCTTGTTAATCCCCAAACAAAAAGAAATTATACCCATGCAGAAATAGATGAAATCTATAAGAGACATGGAAGAGTTCGTATGGCAGCAGAGGCTAGTCTGCTTGAAAGAGATCAGAACCTTGTTAACGAAAAGAAACTTACTTCTGAAAACAGGGATAAAAGAACTCAATGGAGACTTAATAACCAAGCCTCTCCTAGTTTGATTGGACAATTTGATAATATTTTTAAAGAATCTAATTCTGCTACTGAACAAGCAGAGAGTTTTATTAATCTGAGCATACCCCGAAATAAAAGAAAGAATATAGAAAAAGATTTATTTGCTCCTTATGATCAAAAAGTAGATGAACATATAGTAGGTGAATTTTTATCAAAGGGTAGTGGTCCTATTAATTTGTTAGAAACACCAGATCAAATATATGATGGAGCACCAGCTTCTGAATTATTAGTAGCTGCTCGTCTGGACAAACTTAAACGAGAAAATCCCCCTATTCCAGTTGAACCTACTGTATCTCCAGCCGAACCTGATATAGCTCCAGCCGAATCTGATGTAGCTCCAGCCGAACCTGATGTAGCTCCAGCCGAACCTGATGTAGAAACTACAGTAGCACCACCACCTACAGATGTAGAAACTACAGTAGCACCACCACCACAACCACCTACATTTAATTCAGATTTTTTTGCTAATAAAGTAGCTAGTGATTTGGCAAAAGAATTTGGAATGGAAACGGAAGAATCTGTAGCAAATATAGCTACTGAAGCAGGTATTGAATTTACTGGTCCTGTAAAAAATGGATCAAAGACTGCAACAGTTTCTGATATAAAAAAGATTAAAAACTGGCAGCAGGAACAAGAGTCTCCCATTAAAAAACAACCTCCTGTTGTAGAAGAAGAAATAGTAGAAGAAGATGTAATAGAAGAAGAAGGTACAACTAACGCACCTCCAACCCCACCAGTTACGACAACACCTAAACCACAACCAACACCAATTATTCCACCTGTTGTAGATAATACAAAAAAGATTGCTGAACTCAAAAATGAAATAAACGAAAAGAAAACAGCAATAGTAAATTTAGAAAATTCAAGGGAGAATAAACAGGAAATAATAGACAATTTATTTCATGGACTTCAAGTAGGGTACCGAGATGAAATTACTCCTCAACAACAAGATGGAATAGCTAAACTAGATAAGGAGATAGCTGCTATCGACAAGAAAATAGCAGATCTGGAAAATGAAATAAAAACAATTGAAAATGAAATTCGAGAACTAGGTGGAGAAGTTGATCCTGATGTAACGGAAACAAATGGAACAGAACTTAGACAAATATTTGCAAATGAATCTGATTTAGAAGTAACAGAACAAGTTGATGGAACTGTTTCTCGAATAACACCCCAACAAGAACAAAAAATTAAAGAAGCTGTAATTAAAATGGTGGGAGAAGTAACAGAAGGAGATCCAGAAAGTTCAAGAAAGCCTACCTCTATTATTGTTGGAACTTTAGATGAACTAATTGACGCTCAGAATAGAGATAAAGTTGATTCTGTTCAGTGGCTGAACGAAAGAGCTGAAAAAGAAGAAGCTTTAGCTGAAGGTAGAGTCCATATCCCTGTACTATTAGGATTAACTAGAACTGTGGGTTACCCACGCACCCGTGTAGAAAGAATAGATATTCGAAGTGAACGAGCACTTTCTTCGAATACGCCCCACGGTTTAGATATATTTAGAAGAGTTATGGAAACAGGAGCACATGAAGCTTTTCATGCAGCTAAAGTATTGGTTCTTACTCCTGAACAGATGAATATACTTAATAAACATGTTACCGTAACTGTAGGTCGTCAGAATGGATTAGACCATTTTATTGAATCTTATGAAAAAGATTATAGAGAATTATTTGAACAGGGACATGGGCACTTTGACAGTATGGGAATTGAAACAGAAGAACAATTTGAAAATTGGCTAGAACAAGAAATACAAGAGGAAGTTCAAGCTGAAGTATTTGCTAAGTGGTATAACGGTGAAACCATAGCAGGATTACAGTTACCTTCAGTTCGTTCTTCTTGGCAAAAACTAAAAGACTTCTTTCAAAAATTTGCAAATTGGGCAAAAGGACAGGGATGGTTAAAAAATAAAATAGATCCTTATTCAACAGCTGAACAACAAGCTACTCAAGAAATATTTGATCTTTATGAAAATCTGGCTAATGGAAATTTAGCACAACAGGTAGGACGTAAACCTCTGGACGCATCTGCTCAATATGCAGCTTTGAACATACCTCAGAACTATGAAAAGATTGCAGAGTCAGGAGGAGGATGGATTGATAAAATTATTAAAAGTATCAAACCTAATCCCAATGGGGGAACACCTTCCTTTGAAGGAACAATGGAAGATTTATCTACCTTTGCTAAAATCTTTGCTCACCCTGAATCTATTGCCAGAAAAAATAAACTTTTTAGAAGGTTTTATCAGGGAATTCAAAAACGAGTTAACATTAGAAATTCTAATAAATTTGAAGCTCTTGCTACAGCAGCTGATTTTGAAAAAATGAACAGAAGACAGCAGGGTACTCTTAATCAGCTTGTAGCTCTGGCTGATGAAGCTGAAGTCGAACCTATATTTGATTTAGATAAAGGTACGGTTTCAATAACAATGAATAATAGTATTTTGAATGATGTAGTAAGTGACGCTAAGTACGGAAGTATGACTCGGTTTCTTTCTGATATTGGTTTAAATCCTAATGAAATAACTATAACAGATACACGGGACGCAGATAATAAACCTACTAAAACTTTTTCTTATTCAGCAGATAAAGATGTAGTAGGAGTTTTTTCACAAATAAGAAGTGCAATTATTCTTAATGGAAGAAATCAGATAGTAGGACTTCTTCACAATGTACTGAACAGTGGATTTTTTAAAGGCAAAGTAGGAGGCATTGGAACAAAAAGAAGAGATGGTTTTCCAATGGATTACAATTCAGTAATCAAGGATATAGATCAATTTTTTGAAAACAATGATTTCATAACTAAAGAACAAATAACAGGAAAGAATGGACGGGTCTTTACTGAATATAAACTAGATCTTGAAAAGATGAAGGACGCTACAGAAGAAGAGATATCCGCTAATTTCTTTGCAATTTCTCCAGACTTACTCAACAAACCTACAGAACTTAATTTACTGGTTGATCTTTTTAGCAACATAAAAAACTTTGAAGTCCCAGGATATTTTCCTCGTTACCGTCCGGGCGATCATGCTGTTGTTGTCTTTAAAGTAATCACAGATGAAAACGGGAATGTTGAGAGAAACAAAGATGGCAGTCCAAGGTATCAACGAGTACGAATGGAAACGGTAGAAACAACTTTTGTAGACGAAGCTATACGAAGCGGAGATGTTTTTGGAAATGTAGGAGCCAGACGATTAAAGAGAAAACAACAGGAACGTAAGAGAGAATTAGAAGAAATATATTCTGGTGATGAATTCTTGGTAGAAGACCGTGTACTCACACTGGATAACCTCAGATCCAAGTCTCAGAAAAATGAACTCATTCGAGAAGCAATGGGTATCTTTGAAGAAGTAAGCATGATGTATGAAGGAGGGGCAGGTAAATCTCCTACCCAAACCCAAGGACATGCACAAGGTCTTGTTGATATTATGAAAACAAGATTACTGGCAGGTCGGGCTGAAACCATGCTTAGAGGAAGAGAAAAAGTTCCAGGTCATATTAACAGGCACAACAACGATGGAAAATATTTAGCCCGTTCTTTCTTACGAGCTATAGATTCAGGAGCTAACCAATCTTCATCCTTGTTCATGGAACCTGAACTTGTAGAGTCCCTTTCTGCCATGAAAGAAAAGGGAAACCTGATGCAGAAATACCATCAGACAGCAGAAAAACTATACCAGTATATAAACGATCCCAACAATGAGGCAGGATTTCTTAGAGCTTTTGCCTTCCACTCTTTTCTTGGAATGAATATATCTTCAGCTCTTGTTAACATGACCCAGACTGTCCAAGCTACTTTTCCTGTCTTAGCTGCATCTACTGGAATGGGACGCTCCACTATGCAAGTCACCAAGGCTTATAAAGATGCAATGAAACTTTATGGTCACATGATTACTCGTCAGTCAGCAGGTCGTCCACGCTTGGGAGAATATGGATTTTCATTTTTTACTACAAAACCAAGACCTGATGGAACATTTGTAAAAGAATTAAACTATGAAATGAAACCAGATTGGATGGATAAGAACGAGTTTGAATGGTTATCTCGTCTTTTTGAAACAGGTGAAATTCAACCTATACAGAACATTGATCTGGGGGCAGGAAAGATACAGGAACATCTACCACCAGGTGCAGCCAGAACTGTAGCTAACGCTTCAGGTTATGCTTTTGGACTAATCGAAAATATGAATCGTATTACAGCTGCATTAGCATTTAGGAGATCAGCCCTTCAGTCCAAAGACAATAAAAAAATAAATGATAATATGAGGGTCTTCATAAAAGAAACAAGATTTGGTGATGAATATAATGACGCCATGTCTAATGAAGAATTTGCAGATCTATTTGGAAGAATGGGTGTAGAAAAAACACAGTTCTTTATGGGAGCAGAAAATAGACCTCAGTTATTTATGGGTAAACCTATGAGTGTTATTAGTCAGTTCCAGAGTTTCCTGTGGCAGATGGTAGGAATGTATTCGGATGTCTTCCTAAAATCATTGGGCGGAAGAATGGGTCAGTTAAGTCCACAAGAAAGACCGATAGCAAGACGTATGGCAATGAAACAATTAGCTGCTATGAGTTTATCTATCATGGCTTTCGGTGGAGTCATGGGTCTTCCCTTCATGGATAACTGGAAAGAACTGATTAGGTTTATTACTGAACAGTTTGGTGATGAAGTTGGAGAAGATTTAGAACAGGAAGCTCGTGAAGTTCTTGGAGAGATTATGGGTTACGATGCTACAGATGCAATGTTGCGTGGTCTTCCAAGATTATTTGGAGCCGACGTAGCAAGAAGAACAAGTTATGGAGATGTTATTCCTCTAAGACTTTTGATGGGAGGTGATCCAATTGATTTTGCTGGTCCAGCAGTTTCACGTTTTGCTGATATGATACAAGGTGTTAAACATAATTTGGATCAGGGAAGGTACCTTGAGGCTGGAGTAAATATACTTCCTGTTGCTATTGGAAATGCTTACCGTTCCCTTTTTAAAGAACCTCAACTTGGAACCTTTACTCAGAGAGGACAACAACTTCTCCCACCTGGTTCTTTATCTCCTGCCCAAAGAAGTTTAGGAGCAATAGGATTTACTCCTGGTATTGTTGGTCAAGCACGACAGAGAAGAGGTGTAGAAAACTACCTAACTTACAGAGCTAAGAATGGAAAAGAAACTTATACTTCCCGTATGGCAGCTAACTTGGGAGGATATATCGGTGCGCTTCAAGATGGAAGACCAACAGATGCGTCCGAATATTTACAAAATTATCTACAAGATTATCTACATGTAGTTCAACACGACATAGATAATATAGGAGAACCATCACGCCAATACAGGATCAATCCTCAAACAGCTTTAAAACGAGCTTTTAGAATGATCCCAGATCCTTTTATGAATATAGGTCCAAGAGTTCCCAAAGCTGTTCAACACGAACTTCTTACAGGCATGTACCTTAAAGATAGTATTCCTATGGGAACTTGACTTCGTTCCTTTCTGTTACTATAAAATAGGAATGAATAGTTCTTTAAAGTATCACATATTTGTTGGTTACGATTCCCGTGAACCAGAAGCTTTTGATGTCTGTAAGTATAGTTTAGAACAGAATCCTCAAGCTATTGTCCATAAAATTGATCATAAGGAAATGAGAACACAGGGTCTTTTCAGAAGACCTTGGTTAATAGATCCTACAGGACAGCACATAGATATCACAGATGGTAAACCTTTCTCCACTGAATTTTCCCACACTCGTTTTCTTGTTCCTGAATTAGCCCGACGAGAGAAAATAAAAAGCAACTGGGTTCTTTTCTGTGACACCGACTTTCTTTTTCTAAAAGATGTAAAAGATCTCTTTGCCCTGACTGATGATAAGTATGCAGCCATGTGTGTTAAGTTTAACTTCACACCTAAACCTGACGCTGTTAAAATGGATGGACGTATACAAGCTCCTTACCGTCGAAAACTCTGGTCCTCTCTTGTTCTTTGGAACATTAACCATCCCTCTAACATTAAAGACCTGACTGTTGAAAAAGTTAATACTGAAAAGGGAAGTTACCTTCACGCTTTTGAATGGTTGAATAATAAAGATATAGGAGGTATACATGAACAATGGAATTTTATACCTGGTATTTCTTACAATGATCCTTATGTAAGGGGAGATAATAGATGGCCTAAAGCTGTACACTTCTCAGAAGGAGGGCCGTGGTTTAAAGATTACAGTGATGTTTTATTTTCCGATGAATGGAGAGAAATGTATAGCAGATCTTTAAGAAGTAAAGCAGAAAGAATGAGATATAATAATGAAAGATGACAGACCTATTACTATAATTTCCAGTTTCAATGTAAAGGATTGGGGGTTCTATGCAGAAGCTTTTGTCAATTCTTTTATAGAGAAATGGGACAGTCGTATAAACTTATCCATGTACTACCATAATGGAGACTTACCTAAGAACCATCCTATTGCCAAGAATGTAAAGTACATTCCTCTTGATACAGATAAACAGCTTTCAGAATTCAAGGAAGAGTACAAAGAACAAGATGGAATAGATAAGGATAAGCATACTTATAATTTCAGATTTGATGCTATTAAATTCTGTCATAAAGTATTTGCAATTACCAATGAAGCCTTTTCTATTTTCTCCCAATCACAAGATGGTTATCTTATTTGGTTGGATGCTGACTCACAGACAATGGAAAAAGTTTCTCTTGAAGATATTCAAGATATTATTGTCCATCCGACAAGACCTGACATCATTCACTTAGGCAGAACGGCTGTTAATTATAGTGAAACTTCTTTTGTCTGCTATAATCTTAACTCATTAAGAACGATAGAATTCCTAACAGATTTGAGAGGTCTTTATTTAAGTGGAGAAGTTTTTGGATATCGTGAGTGGCATGATGGATTTTTGTTCTCACGTTTACTTAAACTCCACGAACAACATGGAATGTCTACACTTAATTTAACACCTGAATGTAAAGATCTGGAAGCTTTTGCTATCTCTCCTGTTGCTAAATTTATTCAACATAAAAAAGGATTGGATGGGAATTTAAAAATAGATGAAGAAAAAGAAAAACAATATCCTCCTGTAGGTCCACAAAGATATGCCATCATTCCAAAGATAATTAGTTTTTATAAACGATCTAATCTTCTTGAAGTCGGAACGTGGAATGGAGCCAGAGCAGTTGAAATGGTTATAGGAGCTTTGGAAAAAAACGATACCGTTCATTACACAGGATTTGATTTATTTAATAAAGCTACAGACGAAACAGATGTAAAAGAATTCAATAGTAAAGCTCATACATCTAAAAAAGAAGTAGAAAAACGATTAACAGATTTCTCTAAAGCTGTAGCTAAAGATGGAAAGAAATTTACTTTCTGTTTATTTGAAGGAGACTCCAAAGAAACTCTAAAGATTTTACAGAATAAAGACTACTGTAACATTCACAATATCAAGCCTGACTTTGCCTATATAGATGGGGGCCATAGTGTAGAAACCTGTCGTTCAGATTATAATTATTTGAAGCATGTTCCTGTTATTGTTTTCGATGATTTCTTTACAACAGATGAAAGAGGATTAGTTCCTTCAGAAGATAAGTGTGGAACGAATGTTGTCTATAACAAAGACATAAAGGATGACAGTATAAAAAAGAGTATCATCTCTTCTAAAGATCGGGTACTTGGTGGAGGTCTTACAAACTTAGCTTTAATCATTAATGATTCTTCCCTTCCCAAATCTCCTTCTTTTAATTTAAATCGGATACCAATAAAAGTTAAGCCACATGATTGTATGCCTAGCGAATACATTCAGAATAATATAACAGAAAATAAAACCAAACTTAAAAGATGGATTAAAGAACGTGCCAAATTACATAACGAACATATGATCGTTGTGTCTGGTGGACCCTCATTGAAAACAAATATTAATAAAATCAAGGAGATCCAAAAGAAACATAAAGCTAAAATCATATGTGTAAAACATTCGCTGCCCTTTCTTATCAAAAATAAAATAATACCCTGGGCCTGTATTGTTCTTGATCCTCGTCCTATAGATGGCATTTCAACTCACGGTATCCTGAGAAAAGATTTGTTTAAAAAGATCCCCAAGAAAACAAAATTCTTTATAGCCTCAATGACCGATACTTCAGTCGTTGATCATATCATTTCCAAAACAGATAATGTTTATGGATGGGATGCGTATTCTCAGGCCATAAAAGAATGGGATGATTTAAAAGATACCATGTTAATTACAGGAGGAACTTGTGCTGCTACTCGTAGTATAGGTGTCTGTCATGTTCTAGGTTTTAGAAACTTTCACCTGTTTGGTTTTGATTCTTCGGTTTCTGAACCAACAGATGAACAAAAAAAAGAAGTGGTAGAGTCAAAAGATTCTGAGGAAAAGCCATCAGATAAACGTCCCAAGTATATAAGTGTAGGAGTGGGAAATAGAAATGAAAAGTTCTGGACTACAGGCGAACTGTTAGCAATGGCACAGGACATGGAAGCCCTCCTAGATAGGAATGACACAGTTGATTTAGAACTTGATATGTATGGAGGAGGTTTGGTACAAGCTATATGGGAAGACCGTCTTTCTAAAGGATTTGGAAAAAGAAATTACAAGGAGATATTAGAACAAAATGACTGATAACAACGATAACATTATCGAACTTCATGCTAAAGGAAATGACTACATCAAGCAAAGAACAGATCTGCTTTCCATACAGGAAAGTAAAAAAATGCACAACAATATTATCAAGGGATTGGAAGACGTAACATCTAAAATTAAACAAGATGGTTCCATAGTTGGGATTGTCATGTTAACTTTTCAGAATGATGGGTTAATGAAAGATATCTGCATAGGAGAAATTGGAGCTAATAATCTCTATGTTTCTCTGGACATGATGAAAGCAGATGTCTTGGATGTCATTAGAAAAGAAGATAATAAAGAAGGTGCTGATGATAATGACTGATATAAATATGGATAATCCTCAACCACTTGTTCGAGCCAAGAATCGAAGACGTATGGCATGGATTGCTTTAACAGCTATGATTGTATCTGCCTTTGTTTTAATTTTTATTGTAGGTGAAAGCAGATTAAAAGCACTTCAAGGACTTCTCGAACTGTACTGGATGTCTTTAGCCGCCGTCATTCTAGGATACATGGGCGGTGAAATCATGGCTCTCAAGAATCTTACCAAGAAATAACGATTTGCTTCATACGCCCCGTAGAGCCTCATACATAAACATCTCTTCTTTTTGGTAGTAAGGTACCAGAAGACATAGAGATGACCACTCACGCCTCAATACAGGAGGATATTTTTTAGATGTTAACACTTTTAGGAAGTCTTTTAGGATTTACCACCTCTTTTCTCCCTTCTATCCTCGATTATTTCAATCGAAGACAAGATCACGAACAAGATCTGGAAAAGATGCGAGTTCAAATGGAACTGGCTTCAATGAAATCAGAATTGAAACTGTCGGAACTAGATGCTCAAGCAGACATAGAAGAGTCTAAAGGGATATACAAACATGATAGAACTATTGACGGTGGAAAATTTATCAATGGCCTCAGAGGTAGTGTCCGTCCTATTCTTACTTATTTATTTTTCATCATGTTCGCTATAACCAAATGTACTTTGATCTATGCCTTGATTGCAAATCAGAATGTAGATTGGACACAGGCGATACAGATGGCATGGGACTCAGAATCAGGCGCACTGTTTGCCGCTGTAATGTCTTTCTGGTTTGGTGGAAGAGCTGTTAATAAATATATGAACAGGAATTAAATCTTATCGGAAGGGTGGGCCAACAGCCCAAGCTACCAGAGAATATCTTATACCTGATATAACAGGTTTAACTCTGTGCCACAGAAGGGAAGGGAAGATAACAATACTCCCTTTCTTTTTAAGAAGAGGAGTAGGGATTATTCTTTTCTTGTAAGGCTTGGAAGGTTTACCCCAACTGAATTCAAAATCTCCTCCTTTAAAATCCTCGTTTAAAGAAATAGACATGGAAAGTTTTCTCACGCCATCCATCATGGGAAAACCTTCCGTATCTGTATGCCAACTATAGAACATATCTTTTTCATAGATTGAAAACTGGAGAGGTTCAACACCAAGAAGATCAAAGTTCCATCCTGATTCGTGATTAGCCTTTTGAAAATACTGGAATATAACTGAAGTTAATTCAGGTGTGTTTATCCACGATATCTTGCTGTGTCTTGATTCAGTATGAATGTGAGCATCATTAACTTCTCCCTCTTCTAACTGTAAAGAGTTACCTATATCTATCAGGGCTGAACAGAAGGTGTCATCAAATTCTTTTTCACTTTCCCATACCAGAGGAAATTTATTATCCAACATATTTTTTTCTTAGCCTGGGAAAATTAATTGAATTAGAAAGACCATCAGAACAGGAATAAATAATTCTACCAAAATAGTTTCTCCAACCTGTATACTGATTGTAACACCAGATCCACCACTCTATAAAGTCTATGATAAACCAGAAAACAGTTCTCACTCTTTAGTCTTTTCAGAACATTGACAAGCAAGATCAATCATATCATTCTGTAACTCTTCGACTCTATGTTCGAGAGTTCCTATAGTTGTATGTATATGACCTGTCTCTGAAGGCTTGATTCTTTTCTTCAGAATATCTATTTCCTTGATCAGGATATTCATATGAACCATCTTATCTTTCATACCTTCAAATGTTAATATCATTAGTTCCTCCTATGGTTTCTCTTATGATATCATTGCGATCTAGTTCTGTCCAATAAATTTCTAAAGCATTGGTAGAACACAAAGCTTTGAATTGATGGTATTCTCCAGCAGGAACGATAGAAGTTTCTCCGTCTTTTAGAATTGTTTCATCTACCAGATCATAATTATTTTTCCATCGTTTAATAAGAAGAGTTCCATCAATAACATAAAAGGCATTGATCTTACTCTGATGGCAGTGCTTGGAACAGAAGCCATCCTTTTTTATGTAGATCTTATGAACTTCTATACTAGGAGTAATGATAACAGGTTTGGTTACACCCCAGACTTTACCCTCTACTTGCATCGTAATCTTCTTTTGGATTATACCAAGGATGAACAACTTCTCCTTCTTCGTGAGAAACTGTTTTAACATCATCAGGAAATAATTCTGTCAACGTCTGTTCAACACCCATCTTTAAGGTGAACACACTGGCCGCACATCCTGCACAAGAACCAGATAACTTAACATGAACATTCTTATTTTCTTCGTCATAAGACAGCAACTGAATAACTCCTCCGTGTTGAGCAATAGAGGGAGCTACTTGATCAGCCAGTACATCTTCAATCTTTGCAAACATTGTCACGGTTTAAACTCCACAACTTCCACCATGACCTGTTATATCACATATGTCATGGGCTTCAACTCCCTCTTCAAAATCTTCCCCAAGTTTATCAATAGCTTCTTTATAGGGAACAGTAGTAAGAGGTTGTCCACCACGGCACCCATCTGGATACACTGTAAACCCTCGAAGACGGGGTGCATAATGAGCGAGGGTTTGAGCAAAGCTATCAACTGTATCTTGGTTATTGAGTTTAGATCCCCATGCAGGGAGATTAATCGTTGAACTAATAGACATATCTACATAGTCCTGTATGTCAGCCTGAAACTTTATACGTCTTTCAGGATTGGAAGCCAGATCCAAAGCTGACTCAATTTTATTAGGACTAATGCCATAGAGTTCAATGATCTCCTTGGCGGCAGAGTCTACTACATACTGGTAGTGCCATCTGTTCTGTCCCTTCAGGTAACGACGTTTAAAGGCCACAGCATAAATAGGCTCAATACCAGTGCTGGTACCAGCCAGAATACCAATAGACCCAGTAGGAGCAATAGCCCTGTTAGCCACAGGACGAGAAACATTGAGATAATCAGCAGTCCGTGTACTAACCACATCACTGATGCCTCGATAAATTTCGAGCCACTTATGAAGCTCGTTGGTAACTTCATATTTTGAATTCCTTTTTAAAAGCCATTCGTGTATTCCCATCAGTCCTAAACCAAGACGACGATTCTTCCCTCGTATTCTCGCTACTTTAGGATAGGGAAGTTTCGCTCTGAGAGTTCCACAAATAAGAAACTTGGTAGCAAGTTCCACAACATCTTTAAATTCTTTTATTGTTTCAATACGGCCCATGTTAATAGAGCCAAGATTGCACACATCACTATCATCGGAAGACGATACCTCCGTACAAGCATTGCGAAGTGTCTCCTTTTCCTTCTCAAAGAAATTGAATGAGAATCCAGGTTCACCTGTGCTGAGAGCCTGTTGAACATTAGCTTTGAATATAGGTTCGATTTCACTGTCATTACTACTGCTATCCTTATTCCAATAATTAATTAACCAATCGGTATCATAATTGACACTGATATTAGTCATATCCAGAGGAGCCGTAAAATTAAAATCCTGTTCTTTAATCTGTCCGATAGACAGATCTGTGTTACCTACAGGCATATCGTACCAGTTCTTTGAACGAAGAAACTTTTCAATGTCTCTATGTTTCCAATTTAAACTGGCATAGATAGCTGACCGTCTGCTTCCTCCCTGCATAACTCGTCTACCAATCTCATTGATCATCAGCATCTTGGGAATAGGCCCAGAAGAAAGTCCTCCTGTTCCTCTAAGGATTTCTCCTTCAGGACGATAAACAGAATAGTCACAACCTATTCCTCCACCTGTCATCAAACAGGATTCTGATTTCCAAGAAAGGTTAGCCCAATCTTCTCTGGTATCCTCCTCTGCTTTAAGAAGGAAACAATTATTAAAAAATTTATTCTCTCTCCCTGCATAGTAAAGGTAACGTCCTCCAGGAATAAACTTTAAATCTGTTATGATGTTGCATATCTCATCAATGTCATCATTGTCCAGAAGGTCTTCACAGACATCCCAAGCTAGGGTTCGTGCCAGATCAGACCAAGTTTCACAATTCTCGTGAGCATACTTATGATGGAAGATGTGTTCGCTAAACTCAGAGCGAAACATGGGGTTCTCATTGCTACGAAAAGTAGCCATGTGGGTTCTCCTTATCCGTTAGAATTTAATTATGTCTTAGTTAGTAAAGAAACTTTATGGTAGGAATTGAAGAAGTAGCAGAAAGTTGAAGGTTACTTTTTACTATCCAGTGATCCCGTCCCTTTATCTTTTCGTTTTCAGGCCAAGCCTTAACATCCTTGACCCCATTTTTTAACCAGTAATTTTCTATCTGTTGACATAGAATCAAAGACTTTTCTTTAGATTCTGTGTAGTCATGTTTAGGTTCGGGTTTTGCTTTCTGCGATGGGTGTTTGATTAACATTTCTAGTATCCTAACAATTCTTTTAATGGCTCACAAATCATTCGTCTATCTTATTGAAATTGTTCTTTAAATTTTCTGACCCCATTTCCTCACACATACTTATCAATTTTTTGAGGTACCACTCAGCCTTTCTAAGGTCTTCAATTGGCTTATCTTTATAACCATATCTCCATAGATACTTCTCGACGTTTCCTTTTAGGTACCCAAGAAATTCTATCTCAGACATACTGGCTTCAATAGCTGTGATGGCCTCTATATCTTTCCTGTTATAATGAGGAGGCTGGTTAACATTATCCTGCATATCTTTACGAATCTTTTGCCATCCAGGACTATCATTGGGAAAAGAAAAAGTATTGGGTTGGCTCATCATAGTCTACTCCTTGGAAGAATTAATAAGAACATTAATACGACGATGGGGAAATTCTGTTTCTCCCTTTTCTACCTTGTCAAAATATTTCCTTGCATAGTCTGGATTGATACCTGCTAATTCACAGATAGGTTCAAAGGTAGAAGCTGTAACACAAGTTGGAAGAGAAAACCACTTTGTTGCTGTGCGTCTGTTGTTTTTAGAAATAACAGGCTCTTCTGCATAAGGTTCTTTTGTTGCATCTAAGAGAGCCTGAATGAAAACAGCTATGAATAACATTCGTTCTGAACTGGAAGGAGAACTATCAGATGGGTGTTCTCCTGTAGAGCTTGACAAAATAGACTCATTGAAATCTCCCCAATATAAATCTTCAGTAACAGAGACTGAAAGCTGTAAATCATTTTTTTCTTTTTTCATTTATCCATCTCTTGGGAATTCTTTCTTCCGCCCATTTAAAATTATTTTTATCACACCACTTACCAAGAGTCGTAGGACTTTTCTTATGTATCTTCACTGTTGATTTCATAAAGACAATTCTAATATCGAGATTAGGATTAGAGTCCCTGACAAACAACATCTTCTGACGCTGTATAAGAGGGAACCACCCTTTTAATTCAACTACAATACCATTAGGAAGAATAAGATCTGGAAGATATGTTCTCTGACGTTGAGGAATAGTATAAGCAAGAGTGTAAGGTTCGTACTTGAATTCTACATTCCGACTTTCAAGATCCTCACATACCTGTCTTTCAAAATCAGATCTATAAACCAATGGTTGGGACTTCCTCTACATCAGGAAGTCTGGATATCTGGGATAAGTACCTGATACCATTGGAATATTTAAAGGCTCTTAACCCCTGTCCATTGTTAGCATCTGACCAACATTCAACTTTATGGGAACAGAACGTACATCCAACTGCCAGTTTACGATTACCTGATTTACCATCTTCCTTATCTTCATAACATTTGGAAGGAGGTGTTTGATTTTCCATTACCCTTTTTAAATACTGGACTTTCTTTTTAACATCAATCATTTCAAGACGATGGATAGGCATGATAGTAATCTCACCAGAAACTTTATCTATCACTACAAAAGCAGCCTGATCATCTTTAGCAGCTTCCGCATAGCCTGAGAGCTGGGCTATATATCCAAAGGGATCATCATCAAAGAGTGTGTAATTTTTAAACTTCAGGAAGGATCGACCTGAAGCTGATTTAAAATCAACCAGAACGCCATCAACACGAGCATCCTGATGTCCCGTGATACCATCAATAAGATGTTCTTTCTGTCTTTCATCAACAGTGTGACCAGCTGTTCTAATTAACAGGACTAATAACTCTTCAAGTATTTCTCCATAAAGAAACTTTAGTAACAAGCTGTAAGGAAGTTCTTCCTCTTGAGAGACAGGCTTGTGACTATCATACCACAACTGTCTGGCTGGTTTACCGATGTTAGACATCCGTAATGTCAGTCTCTTCTCTCCATTTTTCTCAGAAAAGCGAGAGAGAGAAGAAACAATTGCTTTGGATACATTCTCACAAAACTCATTTAGATTTTCTTCGGAAGGAGATAACGAAGAAGACCATAAGGTCTGGAGATCACACAACAAAGTATCAAAGCTTTTACTCATTTTTAAGTCTCTTCTCTCTCTCTATGTGTACGAGGGAGACTGCATGGCTGGAGAGGACCATACTATCTCTACCTCATACAACCCCTATATAACTTAGAAGGGTGCCCCTGTTTCTTCGTAGCCCCCTTCAACAGGTTTCAGCTCAGTCGGATTTGATGAGCCATCACTTGTACCAATGTACTCAATCAGGTTAGTAACCTGTACGGTTTCCAAGCTGAATCCCATCTTACCTTTATAAGATCCATTCTTATAAGTATAAGGACGAAACTGGACATTTACATCTGATCCATTTCCAATAAGGGAATTCATAGGAGACAAAGAAGCATCTACTACTTTTGGTTTGGGGTTAGGAGAACCATCTTTCTTATTAGCATAGCGACGAATGGTGATGAAGTTACCTTTCTCTCCACCTTCCCTCTCATCTTGCTTCACTTCCAACCCATGATCAGTAGCAATCTTAATATTTTTCTTGTCAAGATTACCTACGTCAATCGAATAACGAAAGTCTTCGGGGTTGAACTTACTAGCTTGAGGTGTATAGACTTTAGCCCAATACGCTTTTCCTGAGATTACAGGCATCTTTCAGTTTCCTTTATAAAGTTTCGGTTAAGTTTCAACTTCAGTTTAAAAATAGACTAACGATAAAATGTTGTCAAGAAAATTTTTATTCTCCCTCCTTTCCTAATGTAATAGATCTAACTTGTTCAAGAGTTGTCTTCAATTCATTCATATCTCGTAACTTATTCTGAGCTACAAACCAAGCACCAGGCATACCGTTGTTAGGATTAAACCAATGCTCGTCCTGTTTAGCTTCACTTCCCCATATCCATCCTCGAAAGGAAACAATGGGGGTTTTTTCAATTCCTAAAACGTAGATCTCTTCGGGGTTATCTCTAGCTCTGACAATAAGCTTACCTCCATCTAAGCTAGTAGATCGTACTTGTATATTACTACCCACATCAGGGAGTTTGAAAGTATCAACAGAAGGTACCCAATAGACATTAAGAGCTTTAGCCAAAGCCATCTCAACAATAGCCCCAGAGATATCATACTGCCACTCATTTCCCTTTTTCATGGGAGTTTCTTTTCTCTTGTCTTCACGGCTTTTAATACGTCGAGTGATCCCTGTAGTTGCTGACACTGTTAATTCCAGTGGGAGCATTTCGATATCCCAAGATTCTAGTGTGTGTTTGCCCATGTTTTACCTTCCTTTGCTTCGCTATCTAAAGGACATTTTACATTTAAACTGTGTTCGGTTTCTACCATAGCCTTCTTAGTAATGTCTTTAAAGACCTGAGTATCATCCTTGTGAACTTCAAACTGTACTTCATCGTGTATGTTGGCAACAGGTTTGGCATCCAGCCCAGCAACCTTAATCATTTTCATTATATGAACCAACCATTCCTTACAGATGATAGCTCCTGCGCCCTGTAACAAAGTGTTTACAGCCGCATGAGAACTGCGTATCCGTAAGTAACGTCCGTCTATAGCTTTAACCCTGTCTCCTCCCATAGCCTCTTCTATAACCTGTTCTCTCCACCGTGCTAGTTTAGGCATGTGATTAAGAAATCGAGTGATAAGCTGTTGACCAACTGTTGCATCTGATCCAACTATACTCCCTATACGATAAGGTCCAGCCCCATAGAGAAGGGCATAGATAAAAGTCTTGGCCTGATCCCTTGTGTAAAGTCCAGCCATCTTCTGGTTCGCTGTATGGATATCGCCTTCCAGTATTTCCTTGGTATAGTTTTCATCCTGAATGTAATGAGCAAGACAACGCAGTTCTAATCCAGAAGCATCAGCTCCCACCAAATTATAATTAGTGGGATCTTCAACTGTCCAACACTCACGACACTCCTTTCCATAAGGAGAAGCTCCCGAAGGTACCTGTGCCATATTCGGATTATTGTGAGTCATGCGTCCTGTAACAGCTCCGATAGAACGAACTGATCCATGTACCCTGTTGGTTTCTGGATTAATAAGATCTATCCACGATTGTATCTGTACTACCCTCTTCCGTAACATCATGTATCGAAGCAGATGTTTCGCTTCAGGTATTTCACATGCGTCAAGAGTGGATTCATTAACAACAGGAAATCCTGTTTTCTCAGTGAAGAGTTTGGGTTCCCACCCACGCTTCATCAACCTGTCACCTATCTGTTGTCTACTGTGAGGGTTGAATGGTATTACTTTAGTTTTTGTTTTGAGTTCTTTAATAGTCGGCTCGAATTCTTTAACTAATTCATCTTCTATTATACCTGACTCATCTTTTAGTTGGGCTAAGAGAATGGATGCTTTAGGTTGGTCCAAATAGAAACCATTATCTTGTTGGATATCTATAACTCTTCTGACTGTGTGCTCTAGTTCCACACTCTTCTTTGAGAAATCGGAAACTTGTTCCATAAAATGATCGTAAAGTTTCTCTGTTAAATCAACATCCTGTTTACAATAAGTCTCCATCTCTGGAGAGTAGGTACTGTAATCATCATGGGATAGTTTGGGAAAATCTAGTCTCTTTCCCCATGCTTCAAGGGAGTGACCGTTATCAATAACAGGATTGTGTAAATAGGACAACAAGAGTGTGTCAATTACCTTACTATAAGGTATCTTGGTATTAAGAAGTTTATTAATAACAGGAAGATCAAAAGAAATACCATTGTGCATGATGATTTTATCAGCACTCATAAGGTATTTAGGAAGTGTTTCCATACTATACCCGTCGGGACTTCCAAAGATATGGTACCGATTTGGTACAGTTTCCTTGCATATAGCGAGATGAATAACAGACGCATTGAGGGCATCTGTTTCTATATCAAGAATAACTTTCTTCACTTTGTTACCCTACTTCATCTATGTTAACGAAAGAAGCAAGTTCTTCCACATCTGCATCACTACCACTATCATTATCATTATTATCACCAGCTGATGGTAGTTCATCTATTTCTTTCTGTCTACCTGTTGCTCTGTCATAAGAAAGAAAGGTAGCTGGACCTGTGTCTCCACTGAACCTGTTCTTCAGTACCCGAATAAGAGTTGTGTTGCGTACCAATGGATCATCATTCTGTGAATCACGTTCAAGTCCAAAGACCATATCAGATAGCTGGGCAATTCCTGCTGATCCTCTCAGATGGGAAAGAGAGACAGCACTTCCTTCTTCGTGTCCACCATTGGTTGAAATTCTTTTGAGATGGGTTACAACTCCGAGATGAATATCCAATTCCTGTACCAGCATCCTTAACTTAGTCATTATCTCATCCAAGGCACGACGTTCATCGTAATGATCACCTACACTCACAACGATGCTGATGTGGTCTAGGAAGATAAACTTACAATCCAATCCCTTTGCCATGTATCGAACACGGGATACCAGTTTTTCTATATCCCAAGAACCGAAGTGGTCAAAAAGAAAGACACGCCTATCTAAAGAGAGGGCATCGAAGGCTCCCTTGAACTCTTCATCTGTATATTCACATGTTGGAATGTGGAAAGGTTTGTTAGCATGGATACCTAATAGAGCAAGAGCTGTACGTTTTACACTCTCTTCAAGAAACAACATGCCTACATTAAAGGGTGTACTTTGAAGAACATGATAGGTTATCTCTCGAACTGTTGTGCTCTTTCCCTGACCTGTACCTGCTGCATAGGTACAGAGTTCTCCCAGCCTCATACCATAGGTTAAGTCCTGTAAACCTGACCAAGGATAATCAACTGAGATTGTTTCATCTTTGGTAGACAGGGTTTTCCACATATCAGACAAACATATGATGCCATCAGGTGTGTAAAGTTTCTTCTTGTTCCACCACTCGTTAGTAAACTTCTTGGACTGATTAGTTTTAAGATACTCACAGGGATCTTTAAGTTCCAGTTCAAGAATGTAACACTTTCCTGGAGGAAACAGTTCAGCAACTTTAGAAGATGCTGCTTTACCGTCCTTGTCGGAATCGAAACAAAGAACGACACTCTCAAAAGAATCCAGATACTCCAGATTTTTCTTGCAGTCTTTGAAAGCTGACTTAGCTCCATTGGGAATAGAGACTGCTGGGAACCCACCATTCATCTGGTAAACAGCGGCGGCATCCAGTTCTCCTTCAGTAATTGTAATTGCTTTACCTCCTGCATTAAACAGGTGGCTTCCAAAGAGAGTAGCTTGTGACCATTTACCTTGATGATCTATTGGAAATTCTTTTTTTGCACATACTCTTGTCTTGGTACCAATCAGTTCTCCCTTACTATTTTTGTAGGGATAGTAATGTTTATATATCTCTCCTGTTGAGAGAGTGACACACTTGATACCATATTTCCTTGATGTTTCTAAAGAAATTTTTCTGTCTTTGATATCTACATATTCAGCCTCACCGAATGAAGGATCTTTATCCTTTCCATTAGCCTTTGCAGGAATGTAACTTTCAGGTTCAACATTAGTTTTAGATTGATCTCTTACATAAGTGAGACAGGAAAAACAATATTGGTGACCGTCGCTGTAAACAGAGTTAGCATCTGATGAGCCACAGTTTTCACATTCTACATGACGTAGAAACTTTGAACCCTGATGCTCATCCTTAACAAAAGAAGAGTGAAATGATTTAGACATGATGTTTCGATTTCTCCAAAAAGTTTCGGTTGCGTGATTAAACAAGATCGTAACACGAATAAAAAAAGTTTGTCAACATGTTTAAATTCTTCAATGAAATCAATGACTTAGAAGAATTCTAAAATTTTTCTTGACACAATATTGGCGCATCGGTTACGATTGGATCAATCTGTTTCGAAATTTTTTTTTAATTGTTAGATGGAGAAAATAAAGATGGTCTATAATGAAGTTAATCTTGGGTTTGCTAAGTTAGTTATTTATACAAATGAAGAAGGGATTGTTAGTGTTCAAATGAAAAGCCAAGATTATTCCTTTGATGTTCCAGCTAAAGAAATTTATATTAAAAAGAAGGAGAAGTAAGATGGATTTATATAAAGCTATGCAAATCATAGACATGCTTATTACTGTTCACCTTTCTAATGCTATACAGACAAACGAAGCACGGGAAGCTCTTGATACTTTATTTAAATATTCCCAACGTGGAATACAAGTAAAGGAAAGCTGACATGAGAACAGATATTATACATAACGAATCCTGTCTGGATACAATGGCTCGAATGAAAGATCAGTCTGTTGATCTGGTCATAACTTCACCGCCTTACAACATGAACCTGAGAATAAGAAAGGGAAAGTATTGTTCTCGTCAGGTTATAGAAGCTGACTTTAGTAACAAGTACACAAAGTTCTCTGACAATATGCCTATTGAAGAGTATTATGATTTTCATTGTCAGGTATTAAAGGAACTCCTTCGAGTAAGTGATCTTATCTTTTATAATATTCAGATTGTCACAGGTAGTAAACGTGCCTTCTTCAAATTGATTGGTGAGTTTTCCGATAAGCTGAAAGATATTATTATATGGGATAAGGGGATGGGACAACCAGCTATGAAGGAACAAGTCCTAAACCGTGCGTCGGAACTGATACTGGTATTTGATAATGAGTATCCTATTAGTAGACAGTTCGTTAACAAGGGACGGTTTAAGAGAGGAAGTCTTGAGGATATCTGGAGAATAGGTAGGGTAAGAACAGCAGTGGATGGTAACAAGGCTACCTTTCCTATTCCCATTGTAACTAAAATCCTACAAAATTTTTCTGATGAAGGGGATATAGTTTATGATCCTTTTATGGGTACTGGTACCACAGCTGTCGGGGCTACTACACTCAACAGAAAATATATTGGAAGTGAAATAGACAAGTCTCTTATTAAAACATCCTATAAGAGATTGGAACTGTCCAAAAATTTGGAACCTGTTAGTACCACGATGCCTGTTAAAAAAGAAGAATGTTTAACCTTGCTGTAGCCCTCGTGTCGGATAATTAGAGAGAGAGATATATATACAGATGGAAACTAAACTGGTTGTGTCTGGAACTAGGAGTAGGAAATACAAGATAGATTTTCAGCCTTCATTTAAGGATATGGATAGGATAGACAAGATAAAACTGCTGGATCTTATCAAGGAAGAACTGGACAGGGAAAGGCAGATAATAGCGCAGGAACTAGAGGATATACTCCTGCCTCCTACTCAAGGGTACATAGCCTACCATACAGTGAGGGACTGTAGGAACGACGAGGATGATACTGATGATTGTCTGTTTGCTGATGACAATCCCAGAAACTATATCAGGGAAGAATAAGACAAAAAAATAGGGCTGAATGGTATACACAAATACCAAACAGCCCTTAGTTTGGGGTGGGAGCTAGGCTACCTTAAACGTGATAACCCTATTCCTAGTTCTTATTTCAGAAATGGTACTGATACGAATGGACCTATACCCTGCTGGTCCCTCTTTAGGCATGTGCAGTGTCAGGTATTTATCGTCGTTCTTTGTTCTACCTGTACCCTTAATGTACTTGTACACGTTCAGCCTACCATTGCGAGTATCTTGTTCCCCATCATTCTTAGTCCATGACAGGGAAAAGTAGGTATTGCCTACAACTGATTTGATAAATAACTCCTTGGTACTATCGTCCATAGTGTAGGGAATGTTACGGACATCCTTGGTATTGGTATTGTTGTTATTATTACTGGTCATTAGGTGTTACCTCCTTGATATGGGTTGCTATGAGTTTACGCTTTAGACTTGCATGTTCCAGTATGTTAAATCTATGAGGTATAACCACTGAAGCATGGCAGGTGTCGCAACACCTACCCTCCTCATAGAGTGGTGAGGCACTATGCCCACCCTCATACATAACTAGACCATTGACTGTCAGGGGTTTTACTGGTCCTTGGCAAATAACACATGTTAACATTGTCTATATTTCCTCCATTTTGTGGTGTGTACAGGAGGGGAGCTAGTCCCTCCCACACACACACGCTTAGTGTTAAACAAGTACACTGGTTAATATGATAAGCATGACAAATACAAAGTACATGATCAGGTAGTTCATGGTATGGATCATGCGGCTTGAAGTAGAGAACCAAAGGCTTTGGAACCTATCCATCTGTTAACCTCTACTTGTCTATCTAGCAATGTCTTGGCTTCGTTATCGTTACCAGTATTTCTTACTCCAAACCGTTCTGAATTGTGGCTGGAATAATTGGTCATAGCAGATACAACACTCCAGATATTAGCTCCTCGCACTGCTAGTTCTTCATGGTATTGTTCCATAAGTTTCTTAGCTCTAGCCTCACTTGCTACAGTCTTAAAGAACTCCTCGACTTTGAAAGTAACTACTCTTTGCATAGCCCATTTTTCGTATGTGTCCATTTCCTTTTCAAAGTTGGACATGGATACAGTTAGTCTATCTTTCATGCTCTTGATAGTAAAACCACTGGTTCTCTTTTTGGCTATGACCTCAAACACTCCAGATATCAACCCATTGGTACAGTAGGCATCAATGTTTCCGAAGATAATTTTGGCTTTCATTGACCCATCAAAACAATTCACACCAATAGCCCTCATATGGATAGGGGATATATGACCACTGGTTGTGTAGATGTTCCGCTTGATAGTGGGGAAATTGTACTGCCGTGAACAAACAGCCCCACCATAGGATTGAGTATCGGAAACTTCTACATGGTCCATGACTACAGGGTCTAGGTTGTTAATCAGTTCTTGTTCTATACAACCAAACAGATCCTCGTTACGAACCAGTGTGTAACCCATCTTGTGGATACCTAGTTCCCTTCCCGTATCCGTTCGTTTAATCATCTTGTAGTCAGGGCTTTTCATATGGAAGCCACCATCTGGATTATCCTGACTGAATACAGGCGAAACATGGACAGGAAAGAATACGTCACTGTCAGGGTTGAGTAAGGTAGGATTGGTATTGGTATTGTTAATATTAGTTTCAGTCATTGCTCACTTATCTCCTTTTGTGTTTGAGCTGGTTTATACGACACATCAAGGAACCATTCCTTGGTCGTATCCGTTGATGTCCTCAAGGCTAACATCTGTGATCTTGTTCACGTTAGCATGGGAACAAATTACTTCAGCCATGTAGTCTGATATCTCCTCATGGCTGGTGTATTTTACATGTTGAGTTTGTACCAAACTATCTGATTGGTACAGTATCTTTTCCCCTTTCACATCTGCCTCAGTTTCGATCCAGACACGGGCACCACAGGACAAGGGTTTGTCAGGACTGTAAATAACCTTGCATGGTCCCTCAATAAGGACAGTGTGATAGTAGTCATTGGACTTGTAGGTCTTGACTGTAATCACAGGTTCCCTATTTCCTGTCTTCTGGTTGGATTTGATGATGTGCTGGTTGATATGAATCCTTTTCTTAGATGTACTCATCTTCAGTAATCCTTCCCCATATCTCCAGCGATATGATGACGAACCCAAGAACCATAGGGTAGAGATTTGATCCAATGTGATAACCTCATTCCGTCTGTAAGATTGGACAGAATTTGCATGGTTTTCTTCCATTCCCGTACTACAAAACCATTTGCCGCATAACATGGATTTTTTTTCCATTTTTTGTTCTTGAACAGTACCCCTACTTTCCTGTCAGGCTGGGCACATATTGGCCTTCCGTTAAGGTTGCAATTGGAACAGTTCTTGTCCTCATGTGTTTCCGCAGGGCACCAGATGAAGTAGTGATCCCCTAGTTTTACATGTCCAGATGGTGTTCCTTCCGAGGGTAGATTGAAGACGGTAGGTATGCCCTTATCCATTGCGTTAATAGCCTTGTTTATATGGGACGCAGAATAGTTCATTACTGTCCTTCCCTCAGTATTAAACCCAAAGTCCTTGAACCAATACCTCCAATCAAAGTGAGTATAGGCCCACGCTAGACCACCCTTTGGGACAGCTTTTGATAATTTTCTTGCATAGGAAGAGTCCAGTGTATGAGTTCCTTTGTCTGGTGGTTTGAGTGGACATGTTGATGGACAGGTTCCGTACATATCCCCACCTCCTGCACGAGTTGTACAGGATACATGAGGACCAATCTTGCTATTACGGGACTTAGTTTGAAGTGATAGTGGCATGGTTCAATCCTCCTCGTAGCTTGGTTGGGTTGGAAATGGATCAACTACGAGCAAGGTATGCTTATATGCTCTAGCAGCTTTGAGCGTCTTATGGTACGTCAACTGACCATCAGAGTGCTTAATTCTCCAACGCCTACCCTCTTTGGAAATTATCCTCAAGGGTCCGTTTAGGTCTGTTTGCATTTCAAAATTCTCCGTTTTGTTGTGAGAATTGGCTTATACCACGAAACGATTTTTTCTGTCAAACAAAAAATTTTTTCCCAAGGCTGGTAAGTGTTTGATTTGTTTAGGAAAAGACAGGATGAAGACATACCACCATAGGCTGGATAGACAGGACAGGCTAGGGATATCAGGGCTTACAGTAGCCCCCCCAAAGGGGATCGCTAAACCATATTTCACAAGTTTAGGTTCAAACTAGAACCAAACAACCCCTTGTACAGGGCAGTTCAGGTTCAAACCAGAACCAGATAGGGGCAGGATTGGACCAGACTAGGGCTGAACTGGGACTGTACTGGACCAGACTAGGGCTGAACTGGGACTGTACTGGGAAAGTGTTGCATAAATGTCACTGTCAAGCACTAAATCAGGGGCAAATTGTTGCAAAAATGTCACTGTCAAGCACTTTTTTTAGGGTACCGAGGCCGATAAGTCGGGGTTCCCCACCCACCCCCACCACCACGTGTCGGCGCAGAAGACACAAAAAAAAAACTATTATTCAATAAGGTCGGATAGTTGGATTGTCGGATAGTAGGAAAGGAACTAGGAATTGACCGTCAAAACCAACAGAGTTGACAATGAAATTCAATGTGGTACTATAGTGATGTTAGCAATTTCGCTAACTTTTAAATGGAGATATCCAAATGGGTATTAAAAACTTTTCAGTTAATAAGTCTAAGCAGGAAATTACTATTGTTCTTTCTTATAATGGCAACACGCCCGAGGACTGGCCAGATAGCAAGTCCGGCAAAAGCTTAGTTGTTGCCTCCACTGGGGGGTTCGAGAAAGTCTTTTCAAAAGAACTAGGCCTCGGTTTAATGGTAGGAATTAACGTCACGCACAAAGAAAAATAATTCCTACTATCTCCATGGGGGGGTCAGAAATGACCCCCCTTTTTTTGTCCATTATTTATAAGTCGGAACTTCCCGCCCACCCATTTCAAACGCGTCGGCTCATAATAAAAAAAATATAAAGTCGGAAGCAAATATTGAAATATAGATTTAGATTTTGTTTGATTTGTTTTTGATTGTGTGCTTAAATAATGGTGAATCGTTTAATATTAAATATTTGATAAATTAAAAATGGAGTTAAAAAGATGGCTAGACAAATAAGTTTACTAAAAACAATTAATAAAATTTTGGATTTAATGGATTTAGCTGATTGGCGTCCTCCTTATCATTATTATGATAAAAATAATAAGGCATCAACACCACCTGATTGGTTGCCAGAAGATGCAGGATATTCAACCTATGGGATGTATGGGGATTTAGAAAAAGCTCTAATACACATAACTAGTCCTGAATTCTTGGAGGCCTGGTGTCACTGTGGTAGTGAGTCACCTTTAGACAAAGAAACTTTCGATTTAATTCTATCACGCATACCTCCGTTTAAGATCTATTCTCATAAGTATTGGGGCTAAGGGTTAAAAGCTAGGAAGTTAGAAGTTAAGATCTAAATACAAAAGATTTTATCTTCTAACTCTTAGCTATAAAAATATTTCGTGTCGGCTCTTTCAGCTCATAATAAAAAAAATATAAAGTCGAACTTAAAATCAGGATCGTAGTCAGACTCAGTGATAGGTTTGGGAGAAAAAAAAGAAAGAGCAGGGGGCCGAAGCCCCCAACCCTCCACACAACTTAGTAATCAAAAGTAAATGTACCGCCCGAAAGTAACTCTTGAACAGTTTCTGTCATCAACTCTTTATCACTCTCAGCTACTTCACTCACATGAGATTCAAGATCTTCAACTTTTGTCTGAAGCTCATCAACTTTTGTTTCAAGCTCTTCAACTTTCAGCAAGAAACTTTCTTCCTGCTCTCTAAGAGCTATTTCCATCCTTGTGACTACTCGTACAAGTGGATCAGTAACACTTTTGACATCTTCAATGGATGTCACAAAATCAAACTTAGACATAGTCTTAGCCTCCATAAAGGTTTGTGTGATTTGTCCTTTCACCGAGAGGCTCGTGTTTTCTCTGGGCTTAGGGAGTTGTGTTCCCCTTGGACAACATAAGTAGACCACATCTATCCTGACTAATCAAGGAAAAAATAAAAAAGAGAAAAAAAGAAAAAAAACAAAAGCAAAGTTCCGTGTCGGCTCATAATAAAAATACTCGAAGTCGGAAGCAAAGTCGGAGTTGGGGGTCGGACTCAGTGATAGGTTTGGGAGAAAAAAAGAAAGAGAAGGGAGCCGAAGCTCCCAACCCTCCACACAACTTAGTAATCAAAAGTAAATGTACCACCCGAAATTACCTCTTGAACAGTTTCTCTTATCTCATCTTTGTCACTCTCAAGTGCTTCACTCACATGAGATTCAAGATCTTCAACTTTTGTCTGAAGCTCGTCAAATTCGTGAACTTTTGTTTCAAGCTCTTCAATTCTTGTTTGAAGATCAAAAACAACTTTGAAGTGTCTATCAACTTTGCTGTCTTGATTTTCAAAACCCAATTGAATAGTTGAGATCAAATGTTTAAGAGAAGTGTGAACATTTTCAAGATGTTTTAAAGATGTTACAGCATCAAACTTAGGTACGATATTAGACATAATCTTAGCCTCCATTAAGGTTTGTGTGTTTGCCCTTTCACCGAGTGGATCGTGTTTTGCACTGGGCTTGGGGGGTTGTGTTCCCCGTGGGCAATTAAGAATAAACCACATCTACCCTAACTAATCAAGGAAAAAATAAAAAAGAAAAAAAACAAAAGCAAAGTTCCGTGTCGGCTCATAATAAAAAAATATAAAGTCGGAAGCAAAGTCGGAGTTGGGGGTCGGACTCAGTGATATAAATTAAAATATAGATTTAGATTTTGTTTGATTTGTTTTTGATTGTGTGCTTAAATAGTGGTGTCATTTAAATAGGAGAGAAACACATTATGACAACTAAATGCAAAATATTTAAAATTTGTTGCGGTTTATTAATAACAACTTTTGGCACTATTATGTTTGTTCTTTGTTTATTCTTAATGGTTCATAACGCAGTAATAACAGGCTACCAATTTACAGACTTTTGCGTAATGTTAATCACTCTTATATTTATAATCTTGGGAGGTAAGATAACAATGGACGCAATATTTACTCAAGCTTTACCAGAGAATTGGAGGACCAATATCGACCGCGAACCCTAGGTATGAAAGACTCCCTAGCCTAGGGGAAACTAGAGACCGGGTTTTAGCCTCCCCGGTCTCTTTTTTTGTCTTCTTTTAGGGGGGGGCATATTCTTTAGGGGGGAGGAAAAAACGGCCCCCTCTCTTCATATATAAAATAGGGGACTCTCTTAAATTTTGAAAATTTTGAATTTTACAACTTTTACTTCGGAAACTGTACCAATT